>WLWD01002629.1_pt1 | contig 61269 bp, 45 predicted proteins | sample 6712731 | NCBI WGS metagenome assembly WLWD01 (sample SAMN12718690, study PRJNA576275) | sponge metagenome | isolation source: marine sponge | host: Mycale hentscheli | place: New Zealand: South Island, Marlborough, Capsize Point | collected 2014-11-01 | reverse complement strand
CTTCGTCCAACTGGTTGCCGTGACAGTAAAACCCTTTACTTGAAATAAAATGCCAGGTCGCTCATGTGTGCTTGTTTAATTTCATTACTACAAAAATTTTAATTTCAATCAACCATTGTATACATGCAGGCTGAAAGCTTCGCCCACTTTGTAGGAAACGTACTGCACCCTAGAACCAGAGACTACAACACAATCACTCAAGTGCTCAAGGTGTGGTCTGTAGTACATGTCTAGATTCAGTGGAGGGGAAGATTAATATTCGACCTCAAACTCCATCTTACTTGTCATATCACCTTCAGAACAAGTACTAGTAGTTATAATACAATTGTTACTAAGCATTAAACAGCCATCATCGATACTAAATCCACACCTACAATAAATTCTGCTGTATCTAACTTGTGAATACGACCTCTTACCTCATCGCTTTCTCCAGCATCCTCCCCCCATATGGAGTCAGTCTGTAGCACACGCCCTTTGTGCTGAGGACCCATGTAGAACACAGAGCAACCCTCGACCCCCAGGAATTTAGAAAACCAAGCCGCCACGGTTTCATCGACTCTGATTCCAGATCCCACCATCCGCCATACTCTGTGGTGTATAAACACAATACATAGAATAAGGACATAATGACCAAGTTTAAGTTATAGGTTAAAGCATGAGCGCTTAGTTTCTAGTCGATTTATTGCACGGCAGCCCGAGGGCCGTAGGCCCGAGGACTGAGTGCGATAAATGTACTAGGCACTAAGCGCTCATGCTTTAACTAGTTTAAATACCGGGCAAGTGTTATTGCACACTTGCCAAGTTATTACACCTGACAACAATATAGCAACGGTATTTAAAACTTATTTTTTGAACTTATCATAGTGTTATGATAAATTTTAAAAAAATTTATGTTCATTCATAAGTATAACGTAGTAGTTTCAAATGAATTGGTATAGTATTATATAATTATTGAGTGAACGAGACAATTAGGTTATACGTACAAGTTACATATTAGTTCTTTATTTAATAGGCTCTAGTGCTGTTCAATTAGACTCTGGTTGATGTTCATTTTCTCCCTCTCTTTAAAAAAACAAAACAATTAAACAAAAACAGTAAACAGGTTGTTTGCCCTAATGATTAGTATACCCTAATATTCCTGTACAACAATGACACAATATTGGATCAAATTCAAGCCAGGATTTCACACAGGATTTTTTTCTGGGGGAGGAAGGAGAGGGGGTGGAACAGTCTGTTTGACCACACCCACTTTTTCCTGAAACCACACCCATTTGATTAAAAATCGTCTCTAGAATCAGTGACATCAACCTTGGAAGACTAGTGTGTATTGCAATTGAAGGACCTCAATTATAACTGAAGTGAACTTTCACCAATAGATATAATACAAACAACAAAATCACAGAATACAATTATAAATCATAACCACAGAATACCATTAAGTAGTAAATATTATTAATTTATTTCATGAAATTCTGGGGGAGGGGGGGGGGGAGAATCCCAGGGCGCCCCTACCTCTGTATGAAACCCTGCAAGCATTAGCAAATTATAACCGAGTCCTCCAGAACTATTGTAATAAAGCATGATTTCCACACAAATTACAAATCCCGTCCCACCCCCTCCCCCACTTCACCAACTAACTTCTGTCTCCCTAAATGTGTCTCTCTTTGCTTCAATTAATACTACATGTACGAATGTTTAATATTGACAACACACAACTTGTTGATGGAGACTTGTAGTTAAAAACAACAATAACCAGTCACAGAAAGAAAACAACGTGAGGCTGAGTGGCTAGCACAGATGGTTTGGACGATTCAAGTCGTCAACAAGTTTTGCTTTCAACATCAACTGGTTTTAAAAAAAATGAAACAAAGGGTTTCAGCTCAAGCTAAATTTTCTTTCAGAGCCTAAGACGAACTTCTCTGTTAGGTAATCCACACACACACACACACACACACACACACACACACACACACACACACACATTTCAGAGTGAAAAAGAGAAATGAATTCAGAGTGAACATGATGAGTCTGGTACAGTATTTTTTTTGTGGCTTACTCAAAAATATATAAAGAGAAATGCTGTATTAAATACACACAAACATACACAAAAGAGAAAATTAGATCTACAGATTAGAATGTAATCGGCTTGCTTCGCTTGCTCGCAAATTAAATAAAACAATAAAATAATTAAATTTTATCTGGCATTATAAGCTAAGCTCTTTAATTACATCTCCATTACAGTTAGCCTCTGAGTAAAATGAGTTGTACAACCAAATAGCTCAGAGCCCAGCCCTGCCCCCTATTGAAACCACACCCACTCTTGCACACACCAACAACAATTAATAACTAAATATAACAGTGAGAGAGATTTAAGAGGAGTGTGAACTATTCCATAGCAACTCTCCATACTTGACATCATGAGTAGACTCCACATCATCTGAAGGCACACAGACTACAATGTCCTCCATACCTGGAGCTGACAGGGAAAACGACACACTGTCATCAATGTGGCGGACTAAACGAGGACGAATGGTAGCCATTTTGGGATAGGCCGTCTGACTCATGAAGTGACCATCCTTGTTGCATAAAACAAATGCTCTAGTAGAGGGACAAGGGAGAGAATGAAAACAAACAAACAACACAATGAACTCTTTACCAGTTCGAAGTAATCTAGGAATATAATTAATGATGTCTATAATACAAAGGGGTGATGCACATGTGCAGCTTTAGTTTCACACTGAGCTTGATTCACATATCAGAGCATCACTACATCACTAGCCTCTCCAATGAGTCCTACCAATCACTTATTACTGAATTTTATATCCATTAGGTATGTAAATGTAGTCTAAGCTCAAGTGCACTCAGTCTATAAACCTACAGAATCCCTAATCTATACAAGTGTGATAAGAGATCTGCACAAATGCAGCTATCATATTTGTTTTGATTAGGGATTCTGTAGTTTTATAAACTGCAGGCCTGTAGCCAGGAGTTTGCACAGGGGGGTTCGGATTTCATAGAAACACAAGAAAGCCACACCTACTTTTGTTTTCTTCGTTTATTCTTTAAAAAGCGAAAAGAAGGAGGAAAATATGCCAAAACTAATAATTTGTCTGACGTTCTATGTGTTCTATTAATAAATTCATTGAACACTGCTGACTCAGCAATAAGCGGTAAACTGCTAGCGCTATATCGTTCTCGTGTAACCAGGCTTCTAACCACTACCGTGAGTTGTACACAAACAGTGAATCACTAGGCCTTTCGTACTATAAGTTATCTAAATAAGTACATTATGGCACACCATAAAAAGAATAGGTGTAGTATAGCTTGCTTTATCAGTGCCATAACGAGAGCGATGTTTTGTAGTCAAGGAGCTCAATGTTTATTTGAAAGCTTGGAATCAGACTAGGCCGTCCACACATATAGAGTATGAAGTATATATATCCGGGGATATATATATAGATAAATAGAAGAATATTCAATACACGATCGACCACAAGTCGCATACCATAAGTTAAATGTGAGGTGTGGCTAAACAATTAACTTCCGGTCACTCAAAAGGGGTGTTCGACCGAACCCCCCCCCCCTCCCCCCTACGGGTATGAACTGTGCCAGTGACCTAAGGTAAGAATTAGAGCCAGGTAATAGGGAGAGCCACCTTTTTTTTTTTTTTTTATCTTATCAAACAATTGATTAATTGTGCCTACAGCAGAAGGGGCTAATATAAATACCTGTCATATTTGAGTCCTCTCTTCAGGCAATCTGAGGATTGTATTTCAATCCCATGGCATGATTTGAAAGGGTATAAATAGATTTTCTTTATTCTGGCCACAGGAACACTGTATATATCTTCTAATTGTACGGCCTTTCCTCTGAAAGCAAACCAAGTGGCTGCTAGACCTGCAGCACATACACCCAAAGTCAACGCTAAGTAGAGGTCGTCCATTCGCAATTGGGTAAATATCTTCTATTGTGAAGAGGAACGGAGTGAACAACCCAAAAGAAAATGATCATAGTTGATAAGGAGAGAATGAATATATAATGCGTTCCATTTAAAGAATGCATTTAGTATTATTCATGAAATGTTTCTTAGAAACGATGCTTCACAGTAGATAAGTTAAACTCAAAAATTCCACGAATTTTCCATTATATACTCCATAGCTTGATTTTAATCCCGGCAGTATAACTAGCTTGAGCTGGGCGAGGTAAAACCGGAGTGAGGAGATCTAAAGTTGTTCTGTCATTTTCCACCCAGCAAAATGTGCATAAAAATCAGAAAGAAGAGTTGCCGGGAAAAAGTCCGCGACACTGGTACCATCTTTAGAGAGTACGTGGATAGCAGTGCGACTAAATTTCTGACTAAAGTTTTTAATAAGAAATATGGGGTTGTTAAGAGACTGTTCTGGCTTGTTATCTTCTTGGGTGCCGCAACGGCGTGCTTTTTCAATTGCAAAGATAGGGTCAAGCTGCTACTCAGCTCTCCAACTTCCACAACCTTCTCTAGCGAGAGAGTGACGCCCGCTCCTTTTCCAGCGGTGACTGTATGCAACCTTAACCGTATAACTAAGTCTGGCCTCCGAGATAAAGGATTGTTGGAGGCAGCTATAAGTATATCTGACATTGGCAACCAGGAACCAAATTTTCTCACTGACTGTGAAAATAATATTGAAGAAAACATACCAACAAATGCTCAACAAGTGACTATTCAGAATCTGTTACAAACTGCTGCCCAATCTGTGGACGAATTCATTGAGGATTGCAAGTTTTTGGGCAAAAACTGTCAGAAAGAAGATTTTCAACGTACAAATTACAGTTATGGAATGTGCTATACATTTAACAGTTACTCCTGGAGCCCTCCTCTGGAGACAAGTGGAACTGGAAGTCATCATGGGCTGCACTTTAGAGTGAACATCCGTCAGGATGAATATATCGGATCAAATTTAGTCGATGCAGGTGTGAAAATATTCATACATCCTCTATCTGAGCCAGCCCAAGTACTTGATCAAGGGATAGCAGTTCCTCCTGGTAGAGCTCTCTATGTAGGCATGCAGAGACAAGACACAATCAACAAGGCCGGAGTAGACTGTACTGCCAAGAGGGACAGTTCCCATTTTAATTTCCTTGGGAATATATTCAACTATTCTGTTCAAGCCTGTCTTCAAGATTGCTTGCTAACCGAGATAGCTAAAACCTGTCATTGCTACTACATAAAATCTGAAATACCACCAAGCAATCCCACCTATGCCAATATCCCTGACTGTACTTTTGCTGACGTTTGTTGCATTGAGAAAGTCAGTGCCAGTAGCTTGGACTGCAACTGTCCCACATCGTGTGATTCTACCTCATTCGATCTCACCACTTCCTACTCTCTCTTTCCAGCCCAGTACGGTAATCAGGACTATACTGTTAGTGCTGATCCTAACAACTCCTTAGAAGCGTCTGTGTATTTTCAGACACTAGTTATAAGCAAAGAGACCACTACTTTCTCCTATACTTTAACAGGTCTGTTGTCAGACATGGGTGGTCTTCTTGGTCTATACCTTGGGATTGGCATCATATCATTTGTGGAGTTTGTGGTCTGGGTACTGGAAGAGTTTGTAAATTGGTTGTGTTGCTTTCAATTCTCCGTGCAGAAAAAGGAAGAAAGAGATGGAGATGATGGTGATGAGAAACTTTTGGGGATGGGAGAAAGAGATGAGTTTTGGCCAGAATCAACATGATTAAAAAAAAGTTGAGCTTTCTAGATCTGTGCTTCTAGTGTGTGTGTGTGTGTGATACTAGCTATGTTCTTGTAAATGTTGATCTATATATTCTAAGAGCTGTGTTTATACTTCATTTGTATTATAGCAACATTAAATTTTATAGCTGCTGTCACTAGAATAATTTAGCTCTAACTGTCTGAAATCTCTACTGTCTACATATAGCTAGTTTTATTACAATCCTGTTAACCATTTAAGCAGGTTACATGAGTAGCTATATAAATTAAATTAAACTCGGATTTTTCAGGATTTGAATTCATGACAAAATTAACAAGAAAAAAAAACAAAAAAAAAAAACAACCAAAATATATTATTCCGAATATTTGATTCTTAATTTACATAGTACAGTAGACCCTCAATTATCCGAACACCTCAGGACCAAGGGTTGTTCGGATATTTGAAATGTTCGGATATTTGAAATAAGTCATTTTGAATGGGGTCTTAATCTCTTATCTATTTAATGCACAGCAAAATTCCAATGAATATTATTATAATTCCCAAATAATGGTGTTCGGATTAGCGAGAGTTCGGATAAACGGGGTTCGGATAACTGAGGGTCTACTGTATATGTAAATATTCATTAAGAATCAATAAATATTCAGAATATAGCTAAAGGACATCGTAAAAAATGAGTCTAACTCTTTCTGATATAAAAAATATATTATATTGATCGTATGAAAAAAGTGTCATTTACATTGATTTTCGCTTCCTTGATTACTCCAAAGTCACAGCCAAACAACGGGCAATCCCCATACTGAATTCTGCTGCCTTCTCCTAGAACCATGGAGTGAAGCCTGTACCTGATGCAGCCACAATGACAAGATAAATAAGTCATTTTAAAGGCTTTTTTTTTCTTTTTCAATTGCTGTAGCTACAGACAGTACATCTATACTGACCTGAACATCAATTATATTTACGAGAAACTTATGAGTAAAATATTTCCATGAAATGTGTTTGATACGTACTAATAGATACATATTATAATATACTTGATACTTGTTCTTTTTTTTTTCCTTTTTTTTTTTTTAAGGACTGCTGAAACAACAGCTACAATGGTTGCCTCAAGAGCTACTACTGCAACGTAACAATAATTGAATTGCATGAGAGTAACACTATTTATTAACTTTTTACACACTATATTAATAAACTTGTTTCTAAACTTCATAATGTGGACATCCCTATTGCTAACTCGCCTGGAGTGATAAATGCAGAGTGACTCATCAGGAAGTTATGCTGTAGCAACTGCATACTACTTCTCAACCTCTAAGTGGTCCACTCAGTGGTGGGTGTGGTTATTTAGCATTGGCGGTAACAGTTATTGCATTCAATTAATAGTTTGTTTTAGTTTAGTTTGTGTAGTTGTAGATGTTAATTGTTTAGTTATAGTTATTTCAAGTGAGGATTTTAATAGTTTTGTTTTAGTTATGAAAAAGGGCCAACGAACCACGGTCAAGTCTTACTTTCTTAAAGTTTGAAGAGGTTCTCCTGAAGTCGTGCGCTCTCCTTTCTCTTGGTTAACAGTTGTCATCTTACAACGAGAGGACGTTTTCACTCTATTGAGTACCGCTTCATTCTCCGTGCAAACTTCAGGCCAACTATCCTTTTAAAAAGTTTATAATAACTAAATAGTGTGGAAACAAAATTACATGCACACACAACAAAAATACTGCACACAGTTCAATCGTTAATTAACACCACTTTAGTTAAATACAATATCCCCTTTCCCACCCCCTCTTCCCCCTTTACCAGTAATATGAAAGAATGTGCGTGATTGTTTCCTACCTCAGCATGGGCGTGGCAACCTGTGAGGATGATGTTTGGTCTAAACCTCTCGATTTCCAGCTTCTCTGGCAACTTGGAGTTGAGGAGATCCATGGAGGCTTCTGACGCCACTAGCAGAGGTGAAAGGTCATTAAAGCTGGACTGTGGAAGATTTATAGATCAATAGTGAACGTAACAAAGGAATACAAGACAAAATAAGTAGATGAATGGTAAAGAAACAACAGTGCATGGAAGTAATAAATTGATGGCTGGATTTAGTAATCACTTCTCACCTGGTTGTCTGGCCTTGCTTCAAGGCCCCATTCTGGATCTGTAATTAAGTAGCGACCTTTGTGCTCAGGACTCATGTAGAACATGCAACAATCCTCCACTCCCAGGTACTTGGAGAACCACGCCCCCACTTCTTTATCAATGAGGACACATGAGCCAACCATTCCTCACACTAGAAATGAAATGAACACTATGGTCACATATTCACACTGTGTGAAATTCGTAATCCTTACACTGTAATCACATTCTTAAAAAAAAAAGAAAACGAAAAAAAATACAAAAACAAAACAAAAAAATAAACCTGCCTACACGACCCTTTTCTGCAGTTTTATGGCAAGAAGGTATTATTATAGTCAGAGAGTTAAATTTAAGCTTTCAGGTACCATTGCATACACTGGCTCTATGATGAATACAGCAAGCTTAAAGTGGACTCACTTGATGGACTGGGAGGGTGCTATATGACCTGGAGGCACTCGGACTATGATGTCATTCATTTCTGTAGCTGATAACGCAAATGAAACGGCACCATTATCTTCGTAAATGAACCGAGGTTGGACAGTAGCCATTTTGGGATGTGCTCGCTGAGACAAGAAGTGACCATCTTTACCACAGATAACAAATGTTCTGGAATAGCATTAAAACAATAATAAGTGCATGACATTTGCATAAATTTATCTAAATTTTAATTTTCTGCACATTTTTACTTCATGGTATTTTTCAGAATATGCTAAAATTAGGTCTATAGAACTTGATAGAAATTATGAGGTGAAGAAATATCTTAACACATTACTGGGCTTTTGAATTAATTCGTGCACCATTTTTTGAAATACAATTCAGAGATTGATAATTGCAACTGTACAGAATGCAAAACCACTGGCTGACGTTGATTATGTAAATACTGTTTTAAAGTTTTTTCTTGCTGGTTATAGTTCATGTTATACCAATTTGATTTTTTATACCAAACAATTCATTTTTAATGCCAACATGTTTCAGCAGACTGCTTCTGCCATCATCAGGGCTGATTTATAAAAATCAAAAAACAAAAATGCTATAATTAGCCTAAGGGTGATGCTTGATAAAATGCAATATATTGCCTAAGGTTGATTCTTGTTTATTTATGTGAGTGGCCTCTAGCTGCTCTCAATACTAAAGGGGAAAGCTCCATTCCAGAGTCCCTATTCATGGTTAAGTTGTTGGGTGACATATTTATGTAGATGGCTTCTTTTACTTTTCTCTCAACCATGCCTTGCAAAAAATCCAAAAGTTTTACTTGATTCCAATGAATCACATGACTCCCTTCTTGCCATACATGTTCTGCCAGTGGTGATTTGGTGAAATATCCATGTTCACAGGCTGATTTGTGTTCTTTAATTCTAAATGCCTAGCGCTCTTCCTGATTCACCTATATAGAAATCTCCACATTCACACATGATTTTGTACACAGCTCCTACTTTGTTTTCATTTGAAGTAGGATCTTTTACTTTTGTGAGAAGATTTGACGAAGTGGTTTTAGTTTTGAAAGAAGTCCTTATTCCATAATCCCAGAGTATCTTTCTTATTCTCTACTCATTGTTGAAACATATGGAAGAATTGCTGTTGCTACTGGATCTTCATTGAGGGTAGTTGTGTCAACCTGCTTCTTTTTCTTCTTTAGCTCATTTTTCACTTTATCCACGATACTTCTAGGATAGCCATTCATTGACAAAACACTTCTAACATGGTCTATCTCATTCTTTGAGGAGGATTCACTCGATAGATTGTAACTTCTTCTTAGTAAACATTTTACAATACCTTTCTTCACATGTGGGGCATAGTTGGAATTGTAAGATATATACCTATCCGTGTGTGTTGATTTTCTGTGAACACTAGTCTTCATTGTGCCATCATCAAACCTACTGATCAACACATCCAGAAATATGTAAATACTGTTTCATAGAAACGCAAGAAAGCCACACCTACTTTTGTTTTCTTCGTTTATTCTTTAAAAAGCGAAAAGAAGGGGAAAATATGCCAAAACTAAGAATTTGTCTGACGTTCTGTGTTCTATTAATAAATTCATTGAACACTGCTGACTATCAGCAATAAGCAGTAAACTGCTAACGCTATATCGTTCTCGTGTAACCAGGCTTCTAACCACTACAGTGAGCAGTACGCAAACAGTGAATCATTAATAGGCCTTGTTCAGGACTGTCCAGCAAGTAGAGGACCTGTGTCCCAATGTCGTCTGATGACGCGCACTACACAGCAGAAAGTAGAGGACTATGAAGTGAAGACTCACTTTGAGGATAGAGTCAGAGTTCCAGGACAGGAAACCAGCTTGCCGTGGATCAACCGGAAATCCTATAACTATGTTGCAGAAGAGTAGAGGCCGGTGTCGTAAATCCCTGCTCGCTCTCCCACTGTCTGAAACTTCTGGAATAGAACTGTCTTGGTACAGCAGCTCTGAGACTTAAATAACTCAATAGACTAAGTTAAGTAAGCTTGTAAATTAGTAGTAATATAATATGTAACCTTGATATAACAGTAGAGAGATGACAGTGAAAATAGATAGAGAGTTACAAGAATGAGTCACAAAAGTAAGAAAAGGGGTAACTAAGGAATAAAATACAGTGCATTAAACATATATAAGTTAAATATCGGTGACATGGCATCGAGGCCTCGAGCATGTGTGCCATCAGTTCTTTGCTCCCTTCTGTGGAGGGAGAGAGCCCGAACAGGCCTTTTAGTCCAGTCATTCTACGAAGAAAAGGGGGTCAACCTTAAACAAATTGCAACACAAATGATTCCAACTCGAAAAATGTGCTCTGTAACATACTAAAAGTCCTAAGGAATCCCACAGGGGGAAAGTATGAAAAAATTCAATAAACCGAAAGCACTTTTTTTTAAAACCAAAACCAACTATTAATAATTATGATGACAATAGAAAGTAGTATTCGCGTACACATTTCTATTATACTTCAGTTTATAATTTTAATTGAAAAGCAGCAGATTGGCAATAAATATTAATGATGCAAGGCAAGGCAAAAACAACAAACAAACAAAGATAAAACAACAGTAATGCAAAATTTCTTAATCAGTATCATCATCATCAGTTTCATCGAAATAACACTTGTCATCTACCCACATGGACATAGCTGCAGCAGGAGAGGAAGTGCTTGTTAGTTTGTACAATGGAAAGCAAAATGAACGGCTAGATGTTCTACGCTACAAGCGTTTTTGTGAAAAGGTAGCTACAAGTGTTTCCCATGTCCATCCTCAAACTTTGCCACCATCTTCAGCTGCTGCAAAGTACCACAGTTTTCGTGTTTACCTTCAGGTACAGTAGTGGAACGGTTTTGACCTTGATCCGCTAGAATGGGGTTGGGAAAAGCGAGATGGAGGACTGATGCCAGTACACACTGATTTACCCCCAGCTCCGGACGAGCTCTTAAAAATCATCCGATGCAACTGCCACACAGACTGCAGCACTTTACGATGCACATGTCGGAAACATAATGTGAAATGCTCTCCTGCATGTGGCAACTGCATGGGATCTGGGTGCACAAATGCTGACTCAGCATTAAATACCTTGGCCTTTTCTCGGAAATGACGGCTTGACTTGAACTTCTTTAGGGACGCACCCTTACCGATGCCGTATAAATGGGAAGTAGTGTCACACCCAAGTATTACATGAAGAAAAAGAACATTAGTGCAGATTTCAGACCCCAATGCCAGCTTCACAGCCTTGATATCTGGGATTTTTGGTAGTTTTCTTAGGCTCTGGTCGGAAAAGTATGTCATGTAAGTCTAGGCTAGCATGACAGCATAGCAAAATCAGAAGATCTGTATCATCACCAACAAGTACTGTGTCAGTAGCTACTTAGAGAAGATGTGTGCTGTGTATCATGCATCAGGGGATGCTGACTTGCTTATAGTGCAGAAATGAAGTCAGCATCCCCTGATGCATAATACACAGCACACATCTTCTCTAAGTAGCCACTGAGCATGTTGATGAACTGTTGCTTGTTGGTACTATTTGCAAGAAAAGTTTCTTTTTTCATTGTGAGTTGCGTTTCTTCAGTGAATGCCACATTCACACCAACTTGGTTCGTCTCAAATGCATTATGTCCTTTGTAGATGATTCACCATAGCCATCAAAGACAATAATGGAACTCCCATACTTCTTTGCCACATAATCTGAGTACACTGTGCATATATCATGATAAGTGGCTCCACGCGTCCATGGAATGCACTGAATGAGGGCACCACCATCTAGCACATACTGGACATCATCGAGAACTGCAGGAGTAGTTGGTGATACAAGGTCCCAAATGGCATTGGCTAACACTGGCTTCTGAGGCTCCCGGAGCAAAAGTGATGCATCAAAGAGAGCTGGTGGGTGACCACAAAGCTCATACTAGAAAATATCCTGCTGACTTTCAGTTACCTTGGCAGCAATTGTTAGTCGTTGGAAAAGGAGTTGAGGGTCTATCTGAACAGCAGCACCATCAATTCTCACTACACACTTTGTGTCCAGCGTGACAACCTGGTTTTTCCTCTTGAAAGTGTAGTCTGCTGCAGATATCCCTCCATGCTAGCTAGAATTGTGTTACCCACGTCTTTAGCTGTGTCAACATTGACTGAGCGCTGGCATGTACCCCAGTGGAAATGCTATGCAGATGGTCCTCAGAAGTGAATGGGTTTCTCTCATGTAAATACTTCAGAAGTGTCTGAGTATCCTTCCAATCACGATCTTGCCTTGCTTTGGTCATGTCCTTGTTTTGCTCACTTGTACTATATGATACTCCAGTTAACTCAAGCATGACTCTGTTGATTTCAGCACAAGCTGGCATAGACAGTAACCAAATCAATCGCTGTTGTTCAGTCATTCCTCGTCCTCTTGTGAGACCACCACTTGTTTTCATGCTCCTCATTAGTACCTGTTCTATAACAACAAGGACTGAAGAAAGACCAGCCCAGTAACGATCAGTTCTTCTGACCACATGATGGTACACTTCTGGTTGTTCATCCTGAAGATGAGACATCCGCTGCAAATATAAAATTATTGTGCTCAGAGGCTGCCAAGTATGGAACCATTTCTGAAACAGCTTGCAAATGCAGATTCCAGTTGCCGGTGCGCTCAGCTCAGCTATAACTATTTAAAAAAATAGTTAAGGGCTATAAATATCATGCACTGTTACTAAAAATAGAAAAAATAATACTTTCCCCTTATGGGATTCCTTAGGACTTTTAGTATGTTATAGAGAACATTTTTCTGTATTAGAAACAGTTGGAATCGTTTGTGTTGCAATTTGTTTAAGGTCAAATCATAAAATGACTGGACTATTTCTTACTATAAGTTATCTAAATAAGTACATTACGGCACACCATAAAAAGAATAGTTGTAGCGTAGCTTGCTTTATCAGTGCCATAACGAGAGCGATGTTTTGTAGTCAAGGAGCTCAATGTTTACTTGAAAGCTTGAAATCAGACTAGGCCGTTAACATAGAGTTTGAAGTATATATATCCGGGGATATATAGATAAATAGAAGAATATTCAATTGCGATTTAGACACGATCGACCACAAGTCGACATACCATAAGTTAAATGTGAGGTGTGGCTAAACAATTTACTTAGGGCAGGGGGGTTCGACCGAACCAAACAAACCCTCCCCCCCCCCCCCCTGGCTACTGGTATGAACTGTGCCAGTGACCTAAGGTAAGAATTAGAGCCAGGTAATAGGGAGAGCCACCTTTTTTTTTTTTGGAAAACCAATTGATTAATTGTGCCTACAGCAGAAGGGGCTAATATAAATACCTGTCATATTTGAGTCCTCTCTTCAGGCAATCTGAGGATTGTATTTCAATCCCATGGCATTGATTTGAAAGGGTATAAATAGATTTTCTGTATTCTGGCCACAGGAACACTGTATATATCTTCTAATTGTACGGCCTTTCCTCTGAAAGCAAACCAAGTGGCTGCAGCACCTACACCCAAAGTCAACGCTAAGTAGAGGTCGTCCATTCGCAATTGGGTAAATATCTTCTAATGCGAAGAGGAACGGAGTGAACAACCCAAAAGAAACTGATCATAGTTGATAAGGAGAGAATGAATATAATGCGTTCCATTTAAATAATGCATTAGTATTCATTAAATGTTTCTTAGAAACGATGCTTCACAGTAGACAATTATATTTCAGAAGGCTCAGTCTCACATATCAACGTGTTTGGCCAGTTTTCCTACTCGAACAGCTAATTATTTGTCGCTTAATTGGAATAATTTAACTTTACATACCGTCCGTCCCGCCTATGGGCGTGGCCATCGACGGTATAAGACCGCTCGTGCGCATGCTCTCGTCGGCCTTTTTCTTAGCTCGAACAACGTGGACATCGTCTCTTGCTTGGAGAAGCTATGACTGCTGAAAACAATGAAGTTGTTTCAGTTCTCAGGGAGCTGTCGTCAAAATTCGACTCCCTGAGGCAAGACGTTGACCGCCTGAAAGAGCGGTCGGTCGTGGATGACACGGAGAGGCGCCTCAGGTCGAGGTCGCCCTCCACGCGTTCCCTGTCTCGGAGCAGGCAGGAGAGAAGGGACCCCAGCCCCTCCAGATCTCGGAGTAGGTCAGGAAGGAGGGAGCGGCAGCGCCCCCGCCGGAGGCGGGAGAGCGCTGACAGCGAGAACTGGGGCCGTAGGATGGAGTGCCTGTCAGAGGAGGAAGATCGCCTTGGGCTTATCCCTACCTTCCTGGACTCGGACGAAGAGTCAGACCTGGTGGAGGTCTCTGAGGCCACTGCGGAGCTCCTCACCGAGCGGTGCACCCTGGGCCTGAAGAACGACGCTCGCTTGAAGGCGAGGAGGCGTTACCCGCTTCCAAAGGTGCCGGCCACGAAGACCCCGCAGCTAGATGGCTTCATCAAGAGTGAAGTAACGATGGCCACCAGGAATGCTGACAAGGAACTCGCCAGACTCCAGTCCCTGGTGCTCGACTCCCTGGTGCCCCTTACCCACCTGCTGGAAGCAGAACAAAGGGGAGGACCCCCAACATGGGAGGAGGCCAAGAAGGCTGTCGTTGCCGCCACGGAGTTGGTGAGCAATGCCAGCGCCAAGATTACTCACCTCAGGAGGGAAAAGGTCACAACAGACCTAAACAAGGCGCTGCTTCCGGTGGCCAAGGAAGCAACCAATTTTCAGTCTGCCCCACCCTCATTGTTTGGCACGGAGTTTGCCAAGAAGGCCAAGGACCACGTCGACCAGGTCAAGGCAATGAGGGCGTCTCTCCCCACCAAGCCGGACACCAGGTCGCCTTTTCGTGGGGGCCCCCCCAGGAGGGGGGGAGGAGGCAAGTTCAGAGGCAGCAATAACAGGCAAGGAGGATCATACCAGCAGTTCCAGAGGGGAGGAGCTCGGAGCAGCTACAGGCCCTTCCACAAGGGGTACCGGAAGCCAGAACTTCCCAAGAACTAATGCACCAACCTCATGCCATTCCACCACCATTAGTTTTGACAAACATTATAAGTCAACTGAAGGGCTGGGGCGTGGTCCCCTTAAAAGCTCCAAAGGCGGTTGCCGGAAGGCTCCAATACCACCTAGCAAATTGGGAAAGGGTCACCAAGGACAGGTGGGTCCTAGATACGGTAAAGGGTTACCTAATAGAATTCACAAACGACCCTTACCAGAGGACGAGACCGCACCCACCACAATACGGGGCGGAGCTCATGGCGCAAATGAGGGTGGAGCTGACAGAGCTACTGCAAAAAGGGGCGGTCGCGCAGATGGAACAGGCCAAGGGAGGTTTTTACTCAACCCTGTTCCTAGTGCCGAAAAAAGACGGCAGACAACGCCCCGTAATAAACCTCAAAGCGCTAAACCAGTACGTTCAGACGTACCACTTCAAGATGGAAGGCTTGCAGACGCTAAAGGACCTGTTAAAGCCCGGAGATTGGCTGGCAAAGGTGGACCTAAAGGATGCCTATTTCGCGATCCCTATAAATCCAAGCCACAGGAAGTATCTACGATTTGTAGTGGACAACCAGACCTACCAGTTCAACTGTCTCCCCTTTGGCCTGGCAGCAGCACCATGGGTCTTCACCAAGACCCTCAAGCCAGTAGCGGCTACGCTGCGCCAGATGGGGGTTCGTCTGGTCTGCTACATAGACGACATACTCCTGCTGGCGGAGACCCAGACAGTGGCAGAGGAGCAGGTAAAGGGGCTGCAATACCTGTTGGAATGTCTCGGCTTTATTGTGCACCCAGACAAATCAATCATGACCCCGGGGCAAGTGATGGAGTTCCTGGGAATAACAGTAGACTCCACAAAGATGGAACTGAGGTTGCCTGCCAAAAAATTAAAAGACATCCGGGCGGAGGCCCGAAAACTGGCCCAGCAGAGGGTAATACCGGTGAGAGCTCTGTCCCGATTAGTTGGGAAGATGAATGCAGCCAGCCATACCATACCACCTGCCCCGCTATTCTTCAGGAACCTACAGATGGCCATGACAGAGGCCCTGAATGCCAGCAATCAGAATTACGAAGGAGAAGTGACGCTGTCTCAGGATTGCCTGGACGAGCTAAGGTGGTGGGACTATCACCTGAGCCAGTGGAACGGGAAGAGCATGCTGCGGAAGGCAGTGGACCTAGTGATAGAATCAGATGCGTCACTGATAGGGTGGGGAGCAGTTTGCAACCACCAACAGACTGGCGGGCCATGGTCAAGGGAGGAGCAGAACCTGCACATAAATTGCCTGGAGTTGCTGGCAGCAACATTGGCATTAAAGTCATTCACAAAGGGACAGACGGGCCTGTCAGTACTCTTGAAGATGGACAATACCACGGCAGTGGCTTATGTCAACAACCAGGGAGGTACAGTCTCCAGGGAGCTGGTGAGACTGTCCAAGGAGCTGTGGACATGGTGTCTGCAGAGGAATATCACTATCAAGGCACAACACCTCCCAGGTCGTTTGAACCAAGTGGCCGACTCGGAGTCTCGAACAATGCTAGACCGGTCGGACTGGAAGCTCGACTCACGAGTCTTTCAACAAATCCATCAGCTCTGGGGCCCATTGGAGGTGGATTTGTTTGCCTCCAGACTGACAACACAGTGCCCAGTCTTTTTCAGTTGGCGGCCAGATCCATATGCGGCAGCAACAGATGCCTTCCTCCAAGTCTGGACGGGGCTCAAGGCATATGCAAATCCACCATGGAATTTGGTGGGACGAGTGGCAGCACAGGCTCAGGCTCAGCAAGCCTCGCTGGTGCTAGTAGCACCAGTGTGGAGGACCCAGTCCTGGTACCCAATTCTACTGGAGATGCTGGCAGATGCCCCACACCTGATTCCCCCACAGAGACAAGCAACAAGTCGCTCACAGATGAGAACCCCTCAGCTAGCCGCTTGGCCCATATCCGGGAAAAATGCAGAGATCACAAGCTTTCGGAGAAAGCTAGCTCGCTCATCCTTGGCTCGTGGAGGGAAAAAACAAATAAATCCTACAACTCCCTCTTTGGGAGATGGCATAGCTGGTGTAGTAGACGGGGTATCGATCCATTTTCAGGCCCTGTAACAGACGTTGCCAATTTCCTGGCAGAGCTATTTACTGAAGGATATAAATATAACTCACTCAATGCCTACCGGTCAGCCATCTCATCGGCGCATGAGAAGGTGGAAGGGTACGAGGTAGGACATCACCCACTAATCACTAGGCTAATTAAGGGGGTATTTAACACTAGACCACCCTTACCTAAATACACTAGTACATGGAATGTGCAGACAGTGTTGGATCATATTACAAGCAGGGGTGCTAACAATGGCTTAAGTTTGAAAGAGCTCACTCTTAAAACAGTTATGCTCCTATCCCTTACCAGACCATCAAGATCGGCTGATCTAGCCCAGCTTGAAGTGGGGGCCATGCACCCTCATCCGGATGGAGTAAGCTTTACGCCTACACACCTGTCAAAACAATCCAGACAGGGTAGACCCCTTCAAGAATTCTTCTTGCCATCCTTCAAACAAAATCTACTGCTGTGCCCGGTGGCAACACTGCAGGCTTACCTAGAAAGAATGAAGAACTGCAGGGGACAGGTCACAAAGGTGCTGATTGGCACAATCAAACCACATAAAGCAGTGGCACCTAGTACCATTGCAAGGTGGCTGGCGAGCCTTCGGAGTGAGGTAGCTACAAACAACACGTTGATATGTGAGACTGAGCCTTCTGAAATATAATTCTAGAATGGCTCAGGCCACGAAGTGGCTGCCAGCTATTCTGGATTATATGAAGAAGGTGAAGTTGAACATATCAACGTCCCACCCACCCGCCCTGGATGGGGCATGCAATAATCAAGGGTCAGGCAAAAAAAAAAAAATAAAAAAATAAAAATAATAAAAAAAAAACAAAAAAACAAAAACAATAATAATAAAAATAATGAGGGTAGCTGGGACGAGCTAATCAAAGGCCGACGAGAGCATGCGCACGAGCGGTCTTATACCGTCGATGGCCACGCCCACAGGCGGGACGGACGGTATGTAAAGTTAAATTATTCCAATTAAGCGACAAATAATTAGCTGTTCGAGTAGGAAAACTGGCCAAACACACGTTGATATGTTCAACTTCACCTTCTTCATATAATCCAGAATAGCTGGCAGCCACTTCGTGGCCTGAGCCATTCTAGAATTATAGTGTGGGCTCATCAATCTTAGTCTGGATCAGATCAATTGCCAGAACCACAATAACTAGAACAAATTACTAAATACATCAAAAGCTGCTTGATGTATTCTCCACATAGTTGAATTCATCAAACAGGGTTACTTCTGCACCATTTTGATGACCACACTTTACTGCAACTCTGCAACAACAATGTAACGACAATTATAGTTATCACCTTACATTTTTGCGATTCTTTCTTTTCCCGTATAAAGTAGCCGAGCTATATTCCATAAGGATCAACCTGCATGCCCTTGTGTAGTTCCGTACAACTGATTTTTTATGGCAGAGTTTTTTCTGAACAACAAGGCTTTATGAAGCACAACTGTTGGGACACACTTTACTTTAGGTCCTATATGCCATGTTGAGCACACTGATATTATAGAGGATATACCCTACTGGTGGGCATGTGAAGCCTCAGTTTCTATGGCTATCCAGCAGACAGGACATTTCACAGACATAATGTGCCCAATGGTTCTCGAGACCCATTTCATTCAGTTTGGAAGAGCTGGAAAATCAGACAGGAAATATAACAGAGGTAGATACAGACAAGGAAATTGGGTTTTTGTAGAAAGAGGAACCACAGCAACTACATTACTACCAATTATATCAGATGAGTGAAGGTCATGCAATTCCTACTCTGGGAATGTGCCGCCAGACTATAAATTGCTCTGGAAAATGGTTTTATTGAAGTGATGACAGAACTTGGAGCTCCCTTAGATCTGCTCTTGAACATGAATGTATAAATAAAAAACGTGGCCAAGAAGCTTCCAGCTTGAGTATGTTATTATTTACCGACTTCATTCATAATTTCACGCTTTTTTTTATACATACATTCATTGTGCTCGGAAATGCTCCAAATTTTTTAATTTTTCTGCAAGGGGTGGGCGTGCCCCAATGAATCTGAGATCTTTACCCTGTTACCATCGCTGGTTACGGAGATCTACGAGGTGTCGAACTTCAAGTTTGGGGACCTGCTTTTCGCCAGCAAAGAGCACAACCCTCCTAGTAATGTTTTCACGAAAGGCTGCAATCTTGAGGTCTCCTAGAATAGGTTGAAGGGTGTAAATCTGACTTACTTCCTGTCCAATCAGGTGTACCTCAAGGTAGTGTACTTGGGACCTTTGCTTTTTCTTATTTCGACATACTGTCTCTCTGCTCTTTTTCGTCTGTGTTTTTATTTGCTGATGATGCCAAACTTATTGTCTCTCTAAACTCTGCAAGTGAGAATTTAGCTCTTCAAAAGGATCTTGACAATTTATTGTCATGGTGTCAATCTTGGAAACTTTCTTTAAATACTTCTAAATGCACGTACAGTACATGAACGTCTCCCTATCATCATCTACTAATAACAATTACACCATCTGTAATGATACAATTAAAACAGTAACTCAACGGAAAGATTTAGGAATTTTAATCTCTGATAGTTTATCTTGGTTTATCCACATCAAAGAAATATGCAGCAAAGCTTATCGGTCTCTTGTATTTAATTAGGCGAACAATTCCTTGCACATCACCCATTAACATTAAGAAGTCCCTCTATCTATCACTTGTAAGATCTCAGCTGACCTACTGTTCCCAGCTATGGTTTCCCAACAAAATACAAGACGTGATCCTATTGGAAAGAGTTCAACGGCATGCAGCTAAATACATTTTAAATAATTATAATATTTCTTACAAATTAAGACTTATTCATCTCAATATTTTACCACTAATGTACTACTTACAATTACTAGACCTATTATTTTTTGTTAAATGTCTTAAGCATACATCTGATTCATTTAATGTATTTAATCACGTCGCTTTTCATTCTGGGTCCACAAGATCTTCATCTAATCGTAAATTAGAAATTAAGTTCCAACGCACCTCCACTACACGACATCAGTATTTTAATCGCATATCTCTACTATGGAATACATTCTCACCTATTGATCTTTAATTGTCCTTCACTCCTATTAAACGTTCTCTCCAGCAAAAATGTTGGGATCTATTTATTGCACACTTCGATTCAGACAATTCCTGCACATTTTGTTGTTTATGTCCTTGCTCCAGATGTCACAGTCACTTTATTAATGTATCACTCCCCTCTCACACTTAGCTGTTTTATTATCATTTATATCCCTTTTAGCTAACTAGGCTGGTCTTTTGTATATAAAGTTTGTCCTTCATCCACCCATCATATCACATTACATCTCTTTTAATTCCCTTTGTTATATAGTGGTTGTAAAGTTATAATAATAATAATAATAATAATGATAATAATAATAATAATAATAAAGAAGACAATTAGAGGAGCCCTAAAGATGGTATTGGCCGCATGCTATGCACTCGTGTGTACAAGCAAATGGTGGGACGAGCTGGAAGACAAGGATTTGTCAATGTCAAATGTGGAGAGAGCATTCTGATGTGTGAAGAAAATGAAGAGGCTGATGGTTGGAAACTTTTTGAATCTGAACTAAAACCAGTTCATAGTCATCTAAACTCTCGATGTACCAAAGTATGCAATGGAAGAGCCTTTACGAAAGGGATTGTTAGACATTGCTAACAGAGTAACAGAGGAGGAATTTTGTGCTTATTTTTCTTCTACTTTTTTAGCAAAGACAAGGGGGTAGATATAGACATGTTTCATTGAGCAAAACAGTATTTGTTGGATAATGATTTCATTTCCAATGGAGAAGAAAAAAGTACTTTTTGTATTTCCCCACTTAGTCTTGCTACCAAACATTTCAACCTTTTTCCAGAATGAGCACTAATTTTGTTTAAGAAATTAAATAAAATTAAAGGGTTGCTCAAACCTCATATCATGTATGCAGTTTATTTGGTAAGAAACATTATAATAGTAAGCTAACGCATTTTTATGGAGCACAACCTGTCCTGGGCCCCCAGATGCATATGTTTCTATGTAGTTTAAACATTTTATTTCAACCGACTCTCATGTGTAAATAATGCATGCATATCTAATCAAGGATTCTATCTATTACAGCTTATATGATTGTGTAGCTACTAAGAAATTGACCCCCTGTTCATATAACCCCATAAACATTTTTTTGAGCAAATTGTATGCAGCTTATAAGTAACAAAAACAAGACTCTTAGCTAGCTATGATAAATATCATAAAGGAAAAAAAGCAAAAAAATATTTTTACATAGCAATGCAATTTTGCAATCCTGAGTTAATACATAGATTAAGTAAGAATCCTAATGTGCATTAGCTAGCTCCTTTATTATTTTGTAAAAAAAAAAAAGTGAATTTTTTTATAACTTGTGCTAGCTATACATTTTAATTAGCTCTTCTAAGGTGCTCTTGATACAAGTGGGAATCAATATTAAACATGGAAAGAGTTAAGAAGAGGCTCTTTTTAAAGTTTTTCAGTGCTGGCTGCGAGGAAATGGTCAATACCAACCTGCAACGGGGACAAATTTAGTTAACTAGCAGACGAAGTGAGAATTGCTAAGCAGATGTATGCTGTGAAAAGCAATTGGTAACACATTGTCATTCACACGATTCCACATGAAATGAATAGCTCTGAAAACATCTTGTGTTTCACACATGCACACACACACACTTACACTGGATAATGAGGACAGGCTCTCACTACTGACCATGAAGCAAAGAAACTTGTAGCAGCTTATCACTATGCCTTGTTTACTTTCAATATCGTGGTTAATGTCATGATCCTGTTGCTGTTGTGGGGATGAAGAGGAACGCAGGGAGTTATATCTTTTACGCATGCGCGGTAGTATAGCGCACTTACCACCACCTTTTTTGACACGCGAAGGCGCGAAGCAGCACTCTACATTCGTGGAGAAGCACTGAACGTTATGCGGAGAATATCGTTAGCAGTTAAGATTGAGAAGGTGTGCAAGCGCTTCCGAATTGACCCGGTTAAGAGGCACCAGTGCTGGTCAAGGTACGTTTCCATGAGCAATTTTGCCTTTTGTTAGCTAAATACATATAGCTGGCGTGTCTATGCTATTGATATCCTTTTTTTTTATGGTGCAAGAAGCAAGCAAAGCATCGGTTACCCGAGACTGTGTTACTTTCATCTAGACAGGTTGGGATGTATGATATGTAAAAACTAGGAAGAAATAGTAAAAGCCAATCTAGCCACACTTGAAGTTAAAAATGTATCAGTGTTGCTGTTAGTTTGGAAATGACCTGATACCAGTGTATCATGTTCAACTTACCAGCACTATCCCAATATAAACCAAAGTAGTAGCTTTAGCAAATGACAAAATGGTTGAGCTTAGCTAGAGGAAATTAAATTTATCCTGGACTGAGTATGAGAAACAAGCAAAACAACAGTAATAACAACAACAACAAAATCAACCTTTGAGCAATTTTTTTTTTAAGTGTGGCGGCTATGGTCACTGTGGCTTCTACACCAAAGATATGTATGTGTGTGTACATGTTGCATTATGTATTGGCTAGCCATAAGGTGAAGGTCTGGAAAGTACAAAATACATTTCTTTCACCTTCGTCACCATCCTTATCAACGGCTAGAATGGGTATGCTTTCACTGTTGATGTTAATCATTCTAAAAGGAGGTGGAGTTTTTTTCATACGATAATTTCTGATTGTTTGAATCCTAAATTTAAAAATGGTGTTATACGAATTAATGGTCAATGTATTATTTGTAGTATAAGACAATCAATTATATTATAATATCATCTATCAAGTTGTTGTTGTTTTAAATCTTTTGTTTATAGGACAATCTCCTTCCCAATTTGTGCTGGTGTGCTACAGACCCTATTGTCCAAAGCAGCCATACATACAATAACCAGATAGGGGGATCCACCAGGGAAAATCCAATCACCAGTTTGAGGTGAGATTTAGGTTGTGTGATAATTTGTAGGTTAATCCAGCTCAAGATTGAATTACTTCTACAGTACTGTTAAATCAGGTAGTGACAGGCAGATAGACATGTAATTAAATAGTGAGGAACTTACAGTCTATTTATTATATGTATGTCATTATTTTTCCATGAATTGGACAGAGCTATAGTGTAACTTATTTCTGTTAAAGAATTGTAATATCCTTTACTTAAAGTTTTTTAAAACAATTGTCACGTTCAAAAGGCTACCATTATTTAACTTAGTTTCATAGCACTCTGACCCTTCATTTTTGTGTGACTTAGCATGCAAATACCATGTGAACTCCTTTCTTCATTGAAAGTCACATGATAAGCTTACAACTGGTTATATTGACACAGCTGCCTTGTTTTGTCTTTTTTTTTGTTTTGTTTTGTTTTATTTTAATGTAAGTATTGTTATGAGTACATAAGCTCACTGCCACTACTGTGCTGCTACAATGAGCCATAACTACCAAATCTCACATCGCTGAACCCTTTACCAATTGCTACATGGGAAAGGGTCTGGTCAATTGACATAGAGCGAGTTGTGTAGCTTCTCCTTGTTTATTGGGCTAGGAAAAACTATAGGCGAGACAATAGAGAGGCGGTAACACGTGGGTGTGGCGGTCTAACCAGGATTTTAAAGAAAGTGAACGCATTGAATTCCTTTAACAAAGTTAAAGTAAAAGACAGCTCCGCTAATTTTGAAGTGCCCAGGCTAGGAAGGACAGGAAGTGGAAGTAATTAACGCAATCAATGGATGCATCTACAAATTAATGTATGCACTAGCTACAAATGTAATTGTATATTTTATTAGCTAGCTAACTCTGAAATTATGTTCATATTTGTGACAGTCTACGGGAAAAGGGGGCACTTCACGCAAAAATTGAAATTGAGATATAGGCTCCAGAAGTAAGTCATATAGAAAAATTCTTTCGTTCTCCTATTTTTGTTTTTTGCAGAATTAGTCTTAGTGACCTTTACTCTAAGTCTACGCCAAATTTCAAATGCCGAAACAACTTAAAAGACCCCAAGCGTGCCGTGGAAAGACAAGCTACTTTTTATTCTCTCTCGTTCTCGAAGTACAATAAACGGGGAATGGGCGGAGTTAACAAGCAGCTAAAAAAAAACGGCATAGCTTTGAGAATAGTGCATGCAATCTACAGCTTACCTCTGGTTGAAAGTTTACCACTACATGGAGTAGAGTAGCCAAGGATTCCGACAAGACAGGCTGTGAGACGCTCTGAAAGCTAAAAAGAACTGTACGCAAACTTGGTTAGTCGCCGTTAAAAAGCGGCTGTACGATTTAATTGCGTATGCGGAGTACGCCGTTAAGTATACGGAAACATTAATTATACCGGAAGTGGAAATTCAATTTATGTTTTCTAGATTTCTAGTTCAATTGCTTTGCTGAATACAGCCCAGTTCAACTGCCAGTTTCTCTGCGCGTCGAAGGTTTTACCCTCCAGTATTTTAGCACTAAGTTGAGATAAATTGTAGCTTTTTATTAGCATAAAAAACTCAATTTTTTTGGTTTAAGTGAAGTGCCCCGTTTTCCCATAGACTGTCACATTTTATAAATTTAATGTTGACATGATATTATGGAAAATTTATTCTTGCGAGTAATTTAGCTCAGTGACGATGATCAATAGGAAAATAAATAAAAATTTATAAAATCTCAGATACTAGGCGCCTGCATTCACCTCTGCCGAAGAAATTTGGCTGGTGTGGAGTTTCAGGCAAAGAATATTCAACAGATATAGAATCAGTGGAGCAACAGAAACCGCCCGAATCGCGCGGTCACACCAATTTATCAATGTGCTACGCCCACCAAAATACGAATTTTGATTTTCCACGCCTACTAATTAAGTTGGGGTCTCAAAAAGTGGTCGGGCCCTGGCCCGAGTGGCCCGACACTGTCGACGTCACCCCTGTGCTGACAATAATAAACTCGACTCTCTCAATGTCAGTTGACCACACCTATTTCTCCCATGTAGTGCTTGGTAAAAGGGTCTGGCTATGCGAGACTAATAACTATCTCTAATCAACCACCAGGAACCTTGGCAATTAACATAAGATATGACAATTGGTGACATAACTACACTGCATCGATTCAATTTGCTGGGCTATTTTTAACTGGTTTTCTCACACTACACTGTCAATAATGCTTTTTAAATCACACTGTAACCCCATGACAGGGGCATCGGAACGGGTGTGGCCGAGCGGCCATGGCCACACCAATATTTTGATAAAAAAGGCATGGCTTGTATTGTCTTCTAGTGTCCCTCTCCCGTGGTTGTTGTGGAATGTCTTCTGCGAGGAATAAACGGCCAATATCAACCATTTGGAAGATATTCCCTGAACTCCGCAACAGCCTGGTTCTTCCTTAAGTTTTCTTTTAGCAAAATGAACGTAGTGCAGAGGTCTTTCCAGTATTGTTGGTTTGAGATGTGGCCATTTCTGCACTGTAAGGAGTCAGCTGATGTAGTTTTTTTTTGCCTCACATGCTTAAAACTGTTTAAAAAAAATAGCAAAGACTGCCACAAAAACAGACCAGGCATTTTTAATAAGTTCTAATTTTTATTTTTTTTATTTTTTTATTATTTTTATTGTGTTGTTTGCTTTATAAGTAGCTATGTTAACTATACAATATAGACACTACATTTTACAGTTATATTATTAATTTAACGTGATTATAAAAATCGTTTGCATTGTAATACAATAAATGTGCTTGTACTTTCTGGTTCATTTGATCTAGAAAATAAACTTCAAAATTGCCTTTTTTATAAGTCAGTTCACTAATTAAATGAACGAGAGGGTGTGGTTAAATGGCTGTGGTTAAGTGGGTGTGGTTATGCCTGCACCAATCCTACTCCCCTGCATGATCAAAATTCTTAATTTAACAATGCTGTCATTGTGAGAAAATGTTCATTGCCTGGTATTTGTTGTTAAAAAATGGAGGAAAAAAATGCAGTAGCTACAGCATATCGTTAAACTATTAGCTGCACAAATAATAGCTACTTCTGTGGCATGTGCATGTCATAATAACCTGAGTAATTGTCTGGCACTTTTTATGAATTTCAAAGAATGACTAAAATTACAGAAAGAATAAACTAATACAGTATATGGTGTACTCAAAACCATGGAGTTTATGCATGCATGGGCTATGAAAGAGTTGTTAATTGGTGTGAAGCGGTACGTGAGTGGAAGTTAACACACTATACATTTAATGGCAACGATGAGTTTTAATGTTTAAAGGAATTTATAAAAATGATGCTATTTTCATTAAGGTGTCTTCTATCACCTTGATTGAAACCTACAGACAAGACTTGGGATGGCACAAGATGGAAAAGAAAAAGCTACCATTCCTAGCAAATCATTTTCTATAACAATTCCACCAAAGAAGAAAGATGAAAGCCATTTGCTACTTTCCAGCTGGAATTTGCCGGAGAGCATTATATTGCGCTATGTTAAGAAAAAGATTACATCCATGTTTGAGTGGCAGTATGACTGCTTAACTAGTAGTGATGTGATAAAAGGTGAAAACCTTGTCATCTCTGCTCCAACTAGTGCTGGGAAAATGTTAATTGGTGAAATCGTTGCAATCAATAGTGTATTAAACCAAAATAAGAAGGTTGTAATTATTCAACCGTACGTAAGTGCCGTTAAGGAAACTGAGTCTACTTTTCGATCAATCTTTAAGGGAATGCGAGATGTGATAGTGCAAAGTTTCACAGGTAGCCACTCAGGAAGATGGAATAATTTCTCTGATATCAACATTGGTATCTACACTATAGAGAAAGCTATGAGTCTGACAAGCATTCTCTTACAAAAGGAAGGCCATGAGTTAGGTTTGATTATAGTGGATGAGTTACATATGATTGGGCATAAGGGAAGGGGTCATTACCTGGAACTCTTTCTCACTAACATTCTCTACATGAATCGTTACAGAAGTAGTCAATGTAAAATTCAGATTATGGGATTGAGTGCAACTCTTCCAAACCTGGATTCATTGGCTGCTTGGTTGGAAGCAAAGTCCTACCAAACAGCATTTAGACCTATTGAGCTGAAAGAAATGATTCAAGAAGGTAATAATCTTTATAGAAAGAACCAAGAAGATTGGGAAAAGATTTACACAAATAATACAGAGCTTTCACAAATCTGCTATGAAAGAACATCAGAAGATCATTCCGTTATTATATTTTGTTCTAAAAAGATAGAATGTAAAAAGCTATCTAAAGAATTAGCAAAAAAATGTCCAGATGCAACTATTGATAAGCTCAGTAAAAAACATCTTGAGATGACTTGTGATGAACTCAAATCTTGCAAATCAAATGTAGCTTGGGATTCCCTCATTCCTAAAAGAATTGCATACCATCATGCTGATCTTTCAATGAAAGAGCGGGCCATAATTGAAAAATCATTCCGGGAAAGACACTTGAAAGTAATTGTAGCAACTACTACACTTTCATGTGGAGTCAACCTTCCTGCTCGTCTTGTAATTGTGACTACCCCCAACATCTGTGGCATGAATGCCTTGATGTACCAACAAATGATTGGAAGGGCTGGACGGAAAGGTTTGGATTACGTTGGTGAGAGCATATTAATGTGTAAAAACTATGAAAAAATCAAAGGGAATCAACTTCTCAAATGTCCAGAACCAGTGGAAAGTCGTCTTTTTACATCTGAAGACAGCGATGGCAGCATCGATCTTTTGACTAACGGATTACTGCAAGTATTGGTGACTGCTAAGGATTCTATGACACAGGAGCAATTTTTTCATTTTTTTTCTTGTACTTTTTATCATGAAGCCTCTACAAGAACGGAAAAGCCTACCGAAGAAAATAACAAGCCTGAAAAAGATTTCGTAGAGGAAGTTGTTACAAAGTTTTTGCTTGATAAAAAATTTATAGAGAAAACCATTAGTGAAAGTATTGAAGATAAATTTCAGGCTACTAATTTGGGCTCAATCACTGTAGAATCCAATCTTCTTCCAAAACAGGTACAAGCAGTGTATGAGGAGTTGGAAAAGGTCTGTAGTAGCTCCTCCATTCCAATGATACATCTTATTTATCTGGTAAGTTGTGAAAACTCAAGTTGTATAATGATATCTCTATTTTAACTCAGTAAGAATTTGCCTAATGTAATAGCCTTCTAGAAGTTTGTCCAGGCACATCTTCCCACATGTGCATGGTATGTATACCATTCAGTACTTGTGGGTATTGGTTATAATACAGAGAATTCTGTTGTATATTTTATTCAGTTGAGAGTGAGACTCTGATCATTATTATGACTAATACCTTTTATCTTATGATGCTAGTAAGCAGCTTTCATTTTTACTGTATTGTTTATGATTACCACATTTATGTAGATTAATATTGTCCAAATTGCAGGTCATCCTTATATTATTTCCACCCCCAATAAAGCAAATACCGATCCAAAGAGTTAAGAAGACATATTTGAAGACTTTGAAAGATGGGGTTAGAAGAAGAGTGTTTGACAGTATTGGTGGGGAAATGCTTTTTCTAGAGAATACAAAAAGAGTTCTTTCAGAACGTGGAAATTCAGAAGTAAAACGGTTGAAAATAATTCACCAAAATTTTTTACAAGCTCTTGTGCTTGATTTGAAGCAGAATGATGAACAAAACAAATGTGTGAAGATTATGCCTGCAAAAGAGCTGCTGGAGCTTCAAAAAAGAGTAATCGTTTCATCAAAGTGTTTGGCAAGTTTTTGTAGACTGAACAAGTGGGACATAATTGCATCTCAAATTGGTGTCATCCAGAGTTATCTAACACCTGATGCGGATGACACGGATTCTGATGACGATGATGATCTGCAGCAGAAGAGAAAGAGATCAAGATCCTCCCAGTCACCACAACCTAGTGAGACTGGTGAAATGAGCCCCACTAAAAATCCTAAACTTGCTGGGGAAGAAATTGATAAAGGTAAATAGTTAGACGTGTTAGACTTTGTATGATTGATCACTGTTAAGTCATCCTCCTGAGAACATTCATCAATATTTTCTGCCTTAAAGTTTAAGAATTTTAATTTTTCACAGGTTGCAGGTTACAATTAACAATATGTTAGACAAACAACAGCACAATAATAACTTGTCAGAAATGTCGTAAATTAATTAATTTTTTAGGCACAATTGGCACTGAAAGTTCATACAACATATTGTTTTTAAGTCATTAATATAAAATGACTGTGTCTAGCTCAAAGCAATTTCATGTTTTGTATACACATTTCCTTTTTAGAATCCCAACTAACAATTGATGACCTACTTAAAGTATACACGGCTTTGTTAGAGGCAAAAAACAAGTGGTATTTCATTGGATTGTGTCTCAAAATAAGCAGTTCTGAGTTAGGTTGTATTCGTACACAATGCTCAGACAATAGTGAACGTCTTTGCAAAGTGCTGGAAGAATGGCTTCATCAAAGTGATGAAAGAACTTGGAGCACTCTTAGATCTGCTCTTGAACACAAATCTGTTAATTTAAAGGACGTGGCGGAGAAGCTTCGAACTTGAATAGGATTATCTTCATTTTTAAATGTATGTATTATTATCACTATCATTAGTTTCTTTTGCTCTTAGCTAATATGACTTTGCAACATGTACTGCTATAGGTAAATATTTTCTTACATTGTCAACGTTTTTTACTTGGTATTTTACATTTTTGTAATATTATTTTCATGCATAAATATTCCCCATATTGTCAACTTTTTTACTTGGTGTTTTAATCGTTGTAGCTAAGGGTTTTTTTTATGCATGTACCTATTGTAAATAGCATTATTTTTATAGGATCATGCAATGGATTTTGTTCTGTATAAATCAACAACTCAGCTGCACACACGTCAATAATGTTCCGGCCCTACAGTTAAAAAGGTTTTGTTGCAACGAGACCTACATGCACAGTAGCATAATGCGCTTGATGTAAAAAAGCTCCAAATTTATTTTTTTTATCAGGGGTGGGCGTGCCCCCAATGAATCTGCGATCTTTACCGTGTTCTTTGACTGGTCATGGAGATATACGATGTGTTGGACTTCAAGTCGGGAGACCTGCTTTTCGCCACCAAAGAGCATAACCCTCCTAGTAATGTTCACGCAGAGAAGAAGTCTCACGCCGAAATAAAAGCTGCAGTCTTGAGGTCTCCTAGAATAAAGAAGACGATTAGAGATGTGAGTGAGTAAGCCAGTCCTAAAGTATTGGTCCATTATAGCTGCAACTAGCATTCCCTTGGACTGTGCTTGGTGTTTAACTACAAAGAGAGCAACAAACTATTCTGCCATCTTTTTATGTCCAGGTAGCAGAAGAGTATGGCTGTGAAATGACTGCAGTGGAGAAAGAGACAGAGGCAATCCTGGAGGAAATAGGTCACAAACTTGGTCTCCCTTCAGTACGCTTTGTAGCTCTGCTCTTGAGGGGTGTTCTGCGCAGAGTGTTGTCGGGCATTTACGTCAACAAAGCAGGCTTATCTCAGGTGAGTTCTGATGAACCTTAGGGGCGTGTACTTTCTATTATTACACATCATAAGGATGCTCTCTTAGTTGCACAGGAACATCCTAGGGTGTGATCACAAATTACTTACAACTGAGAGAGTAGCCACAAGTAAAAAAAAAACAACAACAACAAACCCTCAACTATTTCAACACAATTTTGTCAGTTACATTTTACCTCAATGTAATATTATGCATGTATGTGTAAGCCATCACCTTGTACAATTTCAATTGCTTTACTCATGCTATTAATCACGAATGGCACAGGTTACCCATGCTATCACTCGCCAATTGTAAGCCATCTTTTAAAAATATTTTTTCATTGGAGCCGCACTGTATTATTCACTCATTTTTCTGGATTTTAGTTAGCTTCCTCAAGAACTTTGTTCTCAATGTATAGCTCCTCCAATCTGTTGGACTAATTCCATATAACTTCTGAGCTAAAGAATGACTTTGTCTCCAACTAGAAACTACATCGAACTGTAGGTTTCCAAGGCAGCGCTGCACCATGCACAACTATTTCACTTAGCAGCCATGCTATGCCATTCTGGTGCTATTTCAATTGAACAGCAATTTTTCCCCATTCATTTTTGAATGGGCAATATATGCCTCTATACATAAATTGTTGTAGTGTTGATAGAAGCTAGCTAATTGTAATTTATAAAACTCTAAAGCCAAAATTAAGTATACTTGAGAAAAGTTGGTGTCATATTTTTCTACTATATCAATTTATGTATCGCACACATGCACATACACACACACACACACAGTTATGCAGTTGTGTAGTCTTTTATGAGATGTACATTATTTAGTACCTTTTGGAACAATGTTAGCTACAAAAATCAGTTGTAGCTAATTGTGTATCTCAGCATCCAATTGTCATTGTGGTCAGGCTTTTTCTTCCCATCTCCAAAATTGGCTACAAGTGTGTATGTGTCTCTGTTAAGTTTTATCTACACATGTCCTGTGGTGTATTGCTTATGAAGGAATGCCTGCCTAGCTGGCTGTGGTAACTTACAGCATTGGCTGACTGAGAGAGCCACACACACTGACTTCCATTTGCTCTAAAAATGCAGCTATTAGCATTAAAAGAAAAGAAAATAATTTTATTGATTCAGTCATTCTTGGCTGAAATAATTGAAGTTCTATCAGCCAATGTATGTTATTTCAAACTTAACATACTCAAGTTTTAATTAACATAATTGTATTGACTGTTAGAACTGAGAAAATTTGCTATATCAAGAATTGTATTCATCCTGTGAGTTCTGGTACACTTTTTAATTTAAAACTAACATTTCAGAATATTGAGTCTTGGAAAGATTAAATTTCAGTAATTTTATTGATTAGATGTTGTTGTTGTTGTTGTTTTAGTTGTTTTTTTTTGTATATATGTGTGTGCATGTGTGCCGCAGTTGTTCAGTCTCTGCCGAGAGTGGCCAGTTGTTCTAGTCCCCTCCCACAGGTCTTACCCGGATTTCATCTTAGTCTCGTATGTGATGTTGGAACACAACGTTCCTCTGCCGTGCATTGCAGCTGGCTTAGGTTAGCAAGATACATATGTACATACACAAATACATACACACACACATACATACATCCATCAATGAACCGGTTTTTTTCTTTTGTGATAGATTTTATGAACATGGCTGGAGTCAGCACTCTTCTTCGTCACTGTGGTGCATTCTTTCTGCGTCGCACGTTCGGCTCCGACCAGCTCTACAAGGCCACTTTCTCCGAGTACATCAAGACTCTGCTTTTAAATTGAACTGAAGTTTTTAAAGACCATGCAGGTGCTCAGCTTTAAGAAGTCCGTAATATAAGTTCCATAAATTCTCGGCCTTTGATGGCCTTCTAGTGGAAACACAACTAAAAAGAACAAACTGATACAATGTTTTATATAGTGAACAGAGTGTGAGATGCTGAAAACAAGAAAAAACAAAAAGGAGACAATCAAGACATTTCAGGGTCAAGGCTGCAGAGGGAGCAGCCTATACAGAAGAAAGTGTTACTAGTTCTGAGCTAAACAACCTGTGAGAGAGTACATGGGTTTTGACAATGTATGTTTGTGTGTGTGACTCATGACATATGACTCCAGAGAAAAAGACTTTTGGTGGCTTAAAATTAGAAATAAATTAAAGTGGTCAATTAAACTTAATGAATTAAAATATTAAAGGGGAGAATGAATGGCCTTCCTGCGGGTGCCTCTTCGGCCTTTGAGGGCCCCCACAGGAAGGCCATTCATTCTCCCCTTTAATATTTTAATTCATTAAGTTTAATTGACCACTTTAATTTATTTCTAATTTTAAGCCACCAAAAGTCTTTTTCTCTGGAGTCATATGTCATGAGTCACACACAAACATACATTGTCAAAACCCATGTACTCTCTCACAGGTTGTTTAGCTCAGAACTAGTAACACTTTCTTCTGTATAGGCTGCTCCCTCTGCAGCCTTGACCCTGAAATGTCTTGATTGTCTCCTTTTTGTTTTTTCTTGTTTTCAGCATCTCACACTCTGTTCACTATATAAAACATTGTATCAGTTTGTTCAGAAGGCCATCAAAGGCCGAGAATTTATGGAACTTATATTACGGACTTCTTAAAGCTGAGCACCTGCATGGTCTTTGAACTTCAGTTCAATTTAAAAGATATGTTCCAGGGAATCTCCGATGGAATTCTTTGTGGAGGGAACCAGGAGCAGAAGTGGCAAGAGTCTGCATCCACGGCTTGGTAAGGGGTGGTCAGGCCTCACTCACCTGCCACCATTACTGCACTCACTACTGAAGTGGTTGTTGCTTCTGTTTTTATTGACTAAAATTTAAGTATCAGGAAGTGGAGTATTCATAGCATACAGTACTAGTCACTTTACTTCCTTTTACACATACTCTCTCTCTCTTTGTGTTTGTTGTGTTTGTGTGTATGTATGTATGTATGTATGTATGTGTGTGTGTGTGTTTCCTGTCAGGTCTGCTGTCCATGGTCATAGAGCCGTACTTGGAGAGAGTTCCAGACATTATGATGGTGCCCGTTTCCATCAGCTATGAGAGGACGCTCAAGGAACTTCTCTTTGCCAGGGAGCTACTTGATGACCCCATCTTTGGGAGGGGTCATCACAGGGCAGCCCAGAGGAGGGGTGGGTAGCTCAGTAACTAGTATCCCAGTTGGGTCATTGGTTGGGTCCTGGACAGGTCCAGGGCACCTGCAAATTCTCTCCTCTATTTACATGAATTAAACATTTAAAATTTGGTTTGAAAAGGATATGCATTTACGTATTTCCACGCAAAAGATATGAGATTTGTTTGACCTCAGGAACTCTCCCTGTCACAAGTTGGTATGAGGAAATCAAATATTGGTAAGGATGAATCTGCAGATGGGAGCTCTGCAGTTGAGAGGTAGTCAGTAATGTTACCAGTAAACATACTCCCAATGGTATCATGAAAGTCGAATATCCGCCGTTGCTAGCAGGCACAGAGTACTAAATAATACTAATTCCAGATGCATAAGAAAGTGTGCTAAGTGAAAATTGTGCGGCTTGCGGCTAACTTGGGTGATGGTGGTAGGGTATTCTCCCAGGGGCTTTACAAAAAAACGGGGCGCCGGCGGCGCGCTCGCCACTGTAACTGCGCATGCACTAGAAACCCTTTAATTGGCGCGTTTTTCTAACTATACTCTCTGTTATAATGTATGTAATGTATGTACAACCTTGAGTTAACTATTTCTATCCCACTAGTCGGCCGTTCTTCCTTCAATATGGCTACTCAAAAAGCGTCGGTGAAGATAATCCCTAGGGGTCGTGATGATAATCACTTGCTTCTCTCTGGTTTAGGATTGCCTCCGACCATTATGAATGTGTATCTAAAGAAAAAGATTGAAAAAATGTTTTCTTGGCAGTATGAATGTTTCTACAAATCTGAGGTTTTAGAGGGGAAGAATCTAGTTATTTGTGCTCCAACTAGTGCTGGTAAGATGCTGATTGCTGAGATCACCACAATCAAGACAGTCTTGGAATCCGAAGGAAGTAATAGAAAGGTTCTCATAGTGATGCCTTACGTGAGTGCTGTTAAAGAAACAGAGGCTCATTTGCGGTCCCTTTTTGTTGAGTTTAAAGTTAGCGTGGAGGCCTTCACTGGAAATTCCATACAAAATGACAAGTTTCTCAAAGCAGATATTGCTATTTGTACCATAGAGAAAGCTTATAGTTTATTGATGGACACTTTTGTAAAGAAAGAACGCTATGAGCTAGGATTACTGATAGTAGACGAGTTACATATGATTGGTGAAGGTCATAGAGGAAGCATTCTTGAGCTCTTGCTCACTAATATTCGTCACAGGGATCGTGATAATAAATCCATCCAGATAATTGGAATGAGTGCAACTCTCCCAAATGGAAACATGCTTGCTGATTGGCTTGATGCTGAGCTTTATTTAGCTGAGGAGAAAGACAGGCCTATTAAGCTAAAAGAAATGATCAGAATGGATTCAAATTTGTATGATAGAGAGTTGAAAGAAATTAAGGACATCCCACCAAGCTTGATCACTGATGATGATGGCAAGTTTGTATACAATATTTGCTATGACCGAATTAAGAAAAGTCAATCAGTTCTCATATTCTGCTCCACCAGACCAGCATGCGAAAAAGAAGCCTGTAATCTGGCAAAAGAGTTGCATGCAGAGGATTATCTTGACAGGGAATCTCTTGAAACAGTGTGCAAAGAATTGCATAAATTTTCTGAGCCATGTAGTGAAGCTTTAGAAAAACAGACTATTCCGAATGGCATAGGCTACCATCATGCTGGACTATCTTTTGAAAGGCGAAAAATTGTTGAACAAGCATTTCGAAGCGGGAATTTAATGGTGCTAGTGGCAACAACTACACTGTCAATGGGTGTTAATCTTCCAGCTCATTTAGTCATTGTTAGGAGTCCATTGGATTATCAACGACGTGAGTGGAAAACGAGCACATACAAGCAAATGATAGGACGAGCTGGAAGGATAGGTTTGGTTAATGTTGGTGAGAGCATCCTGATATGTGCAGGGTACAAAGAAAAAGGTAAACAATTGTTGCAATCTGATCCAGAGCCAGTTCATAGCTATTTTTGTACTCCTCAACGTACTGAGTATGGAAAGGAAGTGTGTCCTCTGAGGAAAGGATTGTTGGATATTATGCACAAAGAGGAAACATCTATGCGGGAATTTCATTTGTATTTTTCTTCCAGTTTTTATTTTAAAGAAAAACAAAATTGTGAAGAAGTGTCTGAGGCACTGAAATTCTTAAAGAGTAATGGTTTCATTAAAAGAAAGGATAAAAGCACAAAGAAAATATCTTTACCACTATGTTCAGCTGTTCAATCCTCTGGTCTTTACCCTGAGCTTGCATTAGAGGCAGTTAATGATATAAAATCCATTAATACTTTATTATGTGATACTGATAATGTTATTTATGGCATTTATTTGGTAAGTTGGGTTTCAGCTTAATAAAATACATAGTGCAAGTTAACCTTAGCTAAGACTATATATATATATATATATATATATATATTGTGTGTGTGTGTTTAGGTGGCCCTGATGTATCAATTACTGTCCATTAACTCTATCAAACCAAAATGGAATCAGGAAATTTTCTTACTTGCACCACAAGATGTAAAGCAGGAAATACGATTGTTACGTAAAAAGAATATTGGTGAGAAACAGAACATCTTCGTTGCTCTTATTTTGTATGAGGTATTCAAACTTAAATCTTCTCTTGAAAATATATCTATGAAATATGATGTAGCATGTGATAAACTTATAAAGCTGCAGGGTGAAGTGACAATGTATGCCAAAATGATGATATCATTTTCCAAAAAAATTGGTGAAGCTAGTCTTTCTATTGATCTAATAGAAGGATTCAAGTGTCTAGTAAAAGGCACTAAGAAAACTACAGAGGCTTCAATAAGCCCCGTCAATTGTGAAAGGCCTAAAAGAACCAGATCTTCAGAAGTAACAGAGTTGTTACCGCCTGCCAAAAGGACAATGAATGACAATGCACAACAAAATAAGGAAAATACAAAAGGTAAACAAGATTATGTATATAATATGTGTGTGTGTGACTTGGTGTTGGGAAAATCTGTCTAATCAAGCGAGTGTTTTGCTTAGTATCCACCCATAAACTTACACAAGTCGATTTTTTTTTCTTTAAAATTTTTATTGTGGAAATGGATATGTAACTGTTAATTCTGGCTTATGGCGCAGTTTTAACCATTTTTATGTAGTGGGTTATGCTTAATTCTTTTAGCAGGACTAAGGTTCTTAGAAAGTTATTGCTACACTTACTATCCACTTGTATCAATATTATTGAATAATTTATGAGGTTGGAAAGTATACATTATATAAATCCAACAGCTAAAAGGCCTGAGCATAGAGCGAAAACCTGGGTGTCTACAGAAACACCAAATATGCACTATAGTCAATGCATGAAATATCAATATTTGAGTGATGTTACTACTAAAATTCTGATTTGATTTTCAGTTTGATTCATTTGTAGCTTCCTTTTGAGTAGCTAATTTAAATCACCTGAAATTGTTGTAAAAACTTATCTTCACTGTATTGTCAATTGATGTAAATTGCACCATAAATTATAAGATTCCAAGTATATTAGGATGCACCATGAAGTTTAACCACTACGAATGCTATTTCACTGTTTCAATTTTCAACTTCAGGCCTCCATTACCACAACAGTTGCAACTTCCACAAAGCTAATTGTGATGAGGAATCTAGCACGACATAAATAGCTAGGAAAGACTTTGATCTCCCCATATAGAAACTATAGTGTATGAAACAATATAGTGTCAAAACTTCAGGGTAGTCACTATAAGAGCTTATACACAAATTATAGAAACTACTTGCACATTACTTGAATATTTTGAAGCTTTGTTTGTAACTGCTGCTTGTCTTGGATATCAGTTTCCATATGTAATAACCTCATGTGTATTCATATATTATTCATATTTGTGGTTAACCTTACTTCCTGAGTAGCTAGTATAAATCACTTATTTTTATTGTCACAATTCAGTCAGTTCTGAGTTCTGTATCTCAATTCTTATAAGTACAACTTGATAAGGTATTGTCTGGTGAACCTAACTAGCTACCATAGAACTACCCACTTCACAATACATTAGTTGGCAGATATTGAAATTAGCATACAGGATAAATGCAATAAGAAGGATTCAATGTTTAGCTAATTATGGTTAACTTACATTTTAAACCAAATTTTGCAATACTTTTTGCTTCTGTTATGTAGTTGCACCTACTTTGTCACAACTTATATTGTTACGAACCAACTCTGGAAAATTGAGAATAATAGATGAAGCCATCAGCAAATGGAAACGAATCGGAGATCTTCTCGAGTTTGACGATGATGGTAGTAAGGTGTCTTCCTTTGAAAAATGGGCTCCAGAGGATGCTCTTCGTGAAATTTTTAGACTCTGGTTGCAAGGCAATAGTGCATACAAACCAGTATCTTGGGACTCTTTAGCAACATTATTAGACGACAGTGGCTTAAAGAAATTAGCACAAAAAGTACGCAATGTAGTTAGCTAATATTACACTTTCATTGAATCAATTCAATCTTTCTTTTTTCTTTTCTTTTCTTTTTTTTTTTTTTTTTTTTTTGCCTTATGTTATTTAGCTATTTAACTACATCTACATTCCATTTAACATGGTCATTTATTTTTCATGCACCCTTTTTGTACCTGTATCTAAATTTGATGATTGATCAACTAGATGGATATTTTATTATAATTATTATTATAATTTATTTCCAATTTTGATGAACAGTAATACAGATGTTGACATAACGCCAAGCTAGCCCCATGTTAGCTACTTAGAGTTGGCAGCTAATACTAGTCTGGCTATGCCAGACTATACTATATAATTCACACACACATGTATGCTAGTCTAAGGGAGCCAGACTTCCTAGCGCATGAAGGTAAAGGGTCTGACTACGCTACCATCACCATCGGACTCAGAACTGTATTTATTCCATGTTAAGAACTTGGCCTATTCCTGGTGAAAAAAAATGTGAAGGATGAAGCACCAGGAAAATTAATTTACATAAAAGCTACATAACAGATGACAGCAGAATATATAATTCACACACACATGTATGCTAGTCTAAGGGAGCCAGACTTCCTAGCGCATGAAGGTAAAGGGTCTGACTACGCTACCATCACCATCGGACTCAGAACTGTATTTATTCCATGTTAAGAACTTGGCCTATTCCTGGTGAAAAAAAATGTGAAGGATGAAGCACCAGGAAAATTAATTTACATAAAAGCTACATAACAGATGACAGCAGAATCATTTTTTACATCATGAATTATTTGATTTATGTACATATTTGACAAACCCTGCATAAAATGTGCGCGTGAAAAAAATGCATTTTTTTTTTGTTGCCAGAGGGGTGGGTGGCCAGGATTATGCGACCTTTACCTGAGTAAATCTGTAATGGAGATCTACGAAGTGTTGGACTTTAAATCTGGAGACCTGCTTTTCGCCAGCAAAGAGCACAACCCTCCTAGTAATGTTCACGCAGAGAAGAAGTCTCACGCTGAGATAAAGGCTGCCGTCCTGAGATCTCCTAGAATAAAGAAGACGATTAGAGATGTGAGTGAGTGAGCCAGTCCTAAAGTATTGGTCCATTATAGCTGCAACTAGCATTCCCTTGGACTGTGCTTGGTGTTTTCCTACAAAGAGAGCAACAAACTATTCCGCCATCTTGCTATGTCCAGGTAGCAAAAGAGTATGGCTGTGAAATGACTGCAGTGGAGAAAGAGACAGAGGCAATCCTGGAGGAAATAGTTCACAAACTTGGTCTCCCTTCAGTACGCTTTGTAGCTCTGCTCTTGAGGGGTGTTCTGCGCAGAGTTTTGTCAGGCATTTACGTCAACAAAGCTGGCTTATCTCAGGTGAGTTCGGAGTGGTGCTTAGGGGCATGTACTTTCTATTATTACACATCATAAGGATGCTCTCTTAGTTGCACAGGAGCGTCCTAGGGTGTGATCACAAATTACTTACAACTGAGAGAGTAGCCACAAGAAAAGAACAAAAACCCACAACATTTCACACAATTTTTTCAGTTACATTTACCAAAACGTATATATTATGTATGTATGTTAAGCTGTCACCTCGTGCAATTTTATCACTCGCTAATTGTAAACCATATTTTTTTACATCTTTTTTTATTGGAGCGGCACTGTATCATTCACTCATTATCTCTGAATTTTAGGATTAGCTTACTCAAGAACTTTGTTCTCAATGTATAGCTCCTCCAATCTGTTGGACTAATTCCATCTAACTTCTGTGCTAAAGAATGACTTTGTCTCCAACTAGAAACTACATCGAATTGTAGGTTTCCAAGGCTAACGCTGCACCATGCACAACTATTTCACTTAGCAGCCATGCTATGCCATTCTGGTGCTATTTCGATTGAACAGCAATTTTTCCCCATTCATTTTTGAATGGGCAATATATGCCTCTATACATAAATTGTTGTAGTGTTGATAGAAGCTAGCTAATTGTAATTTATAAAACTCTAAAACCAAAATTAAGTTTACTTGAGAAAAGTTGGTGCCATCTTTTTCTACTTTATCAATTTATGTATCGCACACATGCACATACACACACACACCCACACACACACACACACAGTTACTGCAGCTGTGTAGTCTTTTATGAGATGTACATTATTTAGTACCTTTTGGAACAATGTTAGCTACAAAAATCAGTTGTAATTGTGTATCTCAGCATCCAATTGTCATTGTGGTCAGGCTTTTTCTTCCCATCTCCAAAATTGGCTACAAGTGTGTATGTGTCTCTGTTAAGTTTTATCTACACTTGTCCTGTGGTAGATTGCTTATAAAGAATGCCTGCCTAGCTGGCTGTGGTAACTGACAGCATTGGCTGACTGAGAGAGCCACACATACTGACTTCCATTTGCTCTAAAAATGCAGCTATTAGCATTAAAAGAAAAGAAAATAATTTTATTGATTCAGTCATTCTTGGCTGAAATAATTGAAGTTCTATCAGCCAATGTACTTAACATACTCAAGTTTTAATTAACGTATTGTATTGACCGTTAGAACTGAGAAAATTTGCTAGAATTATATTCATCCTGTGAGTTCTGGTACACTTTTTAATTTAAAACTACATTTCAGAATATTGAGTCTTGGAAAGATTAAATTTCAGTAATTTTATTGATTAGATGTTATTTAGTTTTTTTGTGTGTATGTATGTGTGTGCATGTGTGCCGCAGTTGTTCAGTCTCTGCCGAGAGTGGCCAGTTGTTCTAGTCCCCTCCCACAGGTCTTACCTGGATTTCATCTTAGTCTCGTATGTGATGTTGGAACACAACCTTCCCCTGCCTTGCATTGCAGCTGGCTTAGGTGAGCAAGATACATACGTACATGCACAAATACATACACATACATACATACATCAGTGAACAGGTTCTTTTCTTTTGTGATAGATTTTATGAACATGGCTGGAGTCAGCACTTTTCTTCGTCACTGTGGTGCATTCTTTCTGCGTCGCACGTTCGGCTCCGACCAGCTCTACAAGGCCACTTTCTCCGAGTACGTCAAGACTCTGCTGTGTTCCAGGGAATCTTCGATGGAATTCTTTGTGGAGGGAACCAGGAGCAGAAATGGCAAGAGTCTGCATCCACGTCTTGGTAAGGGTGATCAGGCCTCACTCACCTGCCACCACTACTGCCTCACTACTGAACAGAGCTCCCATGGCAGATTCATCCTTACCAATATTTGATTTCCTCATACCAACTTGTGACAGTGGAGAGTTCCTGAGGTCAAACAAATCTCATATCTTTTGCGTGGAAATACGTAAATGCATATCCTTTTCAAACCAAACTTTAAATGTTTAATTCATGTAAATAGAGGAGAGAATTTGCAGGTGCCCTGGACCTGTCCAGGACCCAACCAATGACCCAACTGGGATACCAGTTACTGAGCTACCCACCCCTCCCCTGGGCTGCCCTGTGATGACCCCTCCCAAAGATGGGGTCATCAAGTTGCTCCCTGGCAAAGAGAAGTTCCTCGAGCGTCCTCTCATAGCTGATGGAAACGGGCACCATCATAATGTCCGGAACTCTTTCCTCCAAGTACGGCTCTATGACCATGGACAGCAGACCTGACAGGAAACACACACACACACATACATACATACATACATACACACAAACACACACACAACAAACACAAAGAAAGAGAGAGAGAGAGTGTGTGTAAAAGGAAGTACAGTGAATAGTACTGCTATGAATACTCCACTTCCTGATACTTAAATTTTAGTCAATAAAAACAGAAGCAACAACCACTCAGTTGAGAGGTCGTCAGTAATGTTACTGGTAAGCATACTCCCAATGGTATCATGAAAGTCGACATCCGCCCTTGCTAGCAGGCACAGAGTATAAATAATACTAATTCCAGATGCATAAGAAAGTGTGCTAAGTGAAAATTGTGCGGCTTGCGGCTAACTTGGAGGGGTGATGGTGGTTAGGGTATTCTTTCCCCCCCCCCCCCCCCCCTCAGGGGGGCTTTACAAAAAATGAGCAGGCGCCGGCGGCGCGCTCGCCACTGTAACTGTGCATGTACTAGAAACCTTTTAATTGGCGCGTTTTTCTAACTATACTCTCTGTTATTTGTATGTACAACCGCCTTGAGTATAAAACTCGTAGTTGTATAATTGCGTGTACTGAAAACTATTTCTATCCCACTAGTCGGCCGTTCTTCCTTCAATATGGCTACTCAAAAAGCGTCGGTGAAGATAATCCCTAGGGATCGTGATGATAATCACTTGCTTCTCTCTCGTTTAGGATTGCCTCAGACCATTTTGAATGTGTATCTAAAGAAAAAGATTAAAAAAATGTTTTCTTGGCAGTATGAATGTTTCTGCAAATCTGAGGTTTTAGAGGGGAAGAATCTAGTTATTTGTGCTCCAACTAGTGCTGGTAAGATGCTAATTGCTCCACAATCAAGACAGTCTTGGAATCTGAAGGAAGTAATAGAAAGGTTCTCATAGTGATGCCTTATCGTGAGTGCTGTTAAAGAAGCAGAGGCTCATTTGCAGTCCTTTTTTGTTGAGTCTAATGTTAGCGTGGAGGCCTTCACTGGGAAATTCCATACAAAATGACAAGTTTCTCAAAGCAGATATTGCTATTTGTACCATAGAGAAAGCTTATAGTTTATTGATGGACACTTTTGTAAAGAAAAAACGCTATGAGCTAGGATTACTGATAGTAGACGAGTTACATATGATTGGTGAAGGTCATAGAGGAAGCATTCTTGAGCTCTTGCTCACTAATATTCGTCACAGGGATCGTGATAATAAATCCATCCAGATAATTGGAATGAGTGCAACTCTCCCAAATGGAAACATGCTTGCTGACTGGCTTGATGCTGAGCTTTATTTAGCTGAGGAGAAAGACAGGCCTATTAAGCTAAAAGAAATGATCAGAATGGATTCAAATTTGTATGATAGAGAGTTGAAAGAAATTAAGGACATCCCACCAAGCTTGATCACTGATGAGGATAGCAAGTTTGTATACAATATTTGCTATGACCGAATTAAGAAAAGTCAATCAGTTCTCATATTCTGCTCCACCAGACCAGCATGCGAAAAAGAAGCCTGTAATCTGGCAAAAGAGTTGCATGCAGAGGATTATCTTGACAGGGAATCTCTTGAAACAGTGTGCAAAGAATTGCATAAATTTTCTGAGCCATGTAGTGAAGCTTTAGAAAAACAGACTATTCCGAATGGCATAGGCTACCATCATGCTGGACTATCTTTTGAAAGGCGAAAAATTGTTGAACAAGCATTTCGAAGCGGGAATTTAATGGTGCTAGTGGCAACAACTACACTGTCAATGGGTGTTAATCTTCCAGCTCATTTAGTCATTGTTAGGAGTCCATTGGATTATCAACGACGTGAGTGGAAAACGAGCACATACAAGCAAATGATAGGACGAGCTGGAAGGATAGGTTTGGTTAATGTTGGTGAGAGCATCCTGATATGTGCAGGGTACAAAGAAAAAGGTAAACAATTGTTGCAATCTGATCCAGAGCCAGTTCATAGCTATTTTTGTATTCCTCAACGTACTGAGTATGGAAAGAAAGTGTGTCCTCTGAGGAAAGGATTGTTGGATATTATGCACAAAGAGGAAACATCTATGCAGGAATTTCATTTGTATTTTTCTTCCAGTTTTTATTTTAAAGAAAAACAAAATTGTGAAGAAGTGTCTGAGGCACTGAAATTCTTAAAGAGTAATGGTTTCATTAAAAGAAAGGATAAAAGCACAAAGAAAATATCTTTACCACTATGTTCAGCTGTTCAATCCTCTGGTCTTTACCCTGAGCTTGCATTAGAGGCAGTTAATTATATAAAATCCATTAATACTTTATTATGTGATACTGATAATGTTATTTATGGCATTTATTTGGTAAGTTGGGTTTCAGCTTAATAAAATACACAGTGCAAGTTAACCTTAGCTAAGACTATATAATTATATATATATATTGTGTGCGTGTGTGTTTAGGTGGCCCTGATGTATCAATTACTGTCCATTAACTCTATCAAACCAAAATGGAATCAGGAAATTTTCTTACTTGCACCACAAGATGTAAAGCAGGAAATACGATTGTTACGTAAAAAGAATATTGGTGAGAAACAGAACATCTTCGTTGCTCTTATTTTGTATGAGGTATTCAAACTTAAATCTTCTCTTGAAAATATATCTATGAAATATGATGTAGCATGTGATAAACTTATAAAGCTGCAGGGTGAAGTGACAATGTATGCCAATATGATGATATCATTTTCCAAAAAAATTGGTGAAGCTAGTCTTTCTATTGATCTAATAGAAGGATTCAAGTGTCTTGTAAAAGGCACTAAGAAAACTACAGAGGCTTCAATAAGCCCCATCAATTGTGAAAGGCCTAAAAGAACCAGATCTTCAGAAGTAACAGAGTTGTTACCGCCTGCCAAAAGGACAATGAATGACAATGCACAACAAAATAAGGAAAATACAAAAGGTAAACAAGATTATGTATATAATATGTGTGTGTGTGACTTGGTGTTGGGAAAATCTGTCTAATCAAGCGAGTGTTTTGCTTAGTATCCACCCATAAACTTACACAAGTCGATTTTTTTTTCTTTAAAATTTTTATTGTGGAAATGGATATGTAACTGTTAATTCTGGCTTATGGCGCAGTTTTAACCATTTTTATGTAGTGGGTTATGCTTAATTCTTTTAGCAGGACTAAGGTTCTTAGAAAGTTATTGCTACACTTACTATCCACTTGTATCAATATTATTGAATAATTTATGAGGTTGGAAAGTATACATTATATAAATCCAACAGCTAAAAGGCCTGAGCATAGAGCGAAAACCTGGGTGTCTACAGAAACACCAAATATGCACTATAGTCAATGCATGAAATATCAATATTTGAGTGACGTTACTACTTAAATTCTGATTTGATTTTCAGTTTGATTCATTTGTAGCTTCCTTTTGAGTAGCTAATTTAAATCACCTGAAATTGTTGTAAAAACTTATCTTCACTGTATTGTCAATTGATGTAAATTGCACCATAAATTATAAGATTCCAAGTATATTAGGTAGCACCATGAAGTTTAACCACTATGAATGCTATTTCACTGTTTCAATTTTCAACTTCAGGCCTCCATTACCACAACAGTTATAACTTCACAAAGCTAATTGTGATGAGGAATCTAGCACGACATAAATAGCTAGGAAAGACTTTGATCTCCCCATATAGAAACTATAGTGTATGAAACAATATAGTGTCAAAACTTCAGGGTAGTCACTATAAGAGCTTATACACAAATTATAGAAACTACTTGCACATTACTTGAATATTTTGAAGCTTTGTTTGTAACTGCTGCTTGTCTTGGATATCAGTTTCCATTATGTAATAACCTCGTGTGTATTAGTATATTATTCATATTGTGTGGTTAACTTTACTTCCTGAGTAGCTACTATAAATCACTTATTTTTATTGTCACAATTCAAGTAAACTATTGAATCCTTCTTATTGCATTTATCCTGTATGCTAATTTCAATATCTGCCAACTAATGTATTGTGAAGTGGGTAGTTCTATGGTAGTTAGGTTCACCAGACAATACCTTATCAAGTTGTACTTATAAGAAAATAAATAGCATTGAGATACAGAACTCAGAACTGACTTACATTTTAAACCAAATTTTGCAATACTTTTTGCTTCTGTTATGTAGTTGCACCTACTTTGCCACAACTTACCTTGTTACGAACCAACTCTGGAGAATTGAGAATAATAGATGAAGCCAGCAACAGATGGAAACGAATCGGAGATCTTCTCAAGTTTGACGATGATGGTAGTAAGGTGTCTTCCTTTGAAAAACGAGATCAAGAGGATGCTCTTCGTGAAATTTTTAGACTCTGGTTGCAAGGCAACGGTGCATACCAACCAGTATCTTGGGGAAATTTAGCAACATTATTAGACGACAGTGGCTTAAAGATATTAGCACAAAAAGTATGCAGAGTAGTTTAAGATATAGCTAGCTAGCTAATATTACACTTTCATTGAATCAATTCAATCTTTCTTTTTTCTTTTCTTTTCTTTTTTTTTCTTTTCTTTTGTCATTTAGCTATTTAACTAAATCTACATTCCATTTAACATGGTCATTTATTTTTCATGCACCCTTTTTGTACCTGTATCTAAATTTGATGGTCGATCAACTAGATGGATATTTTATTATAATGATTATTATAATTTATTTCCAATTTTGATGAACAGTAATACAGATGCTGACATAACGCCAAGCTAGCCCCATGTTGCTTAGAGTTGGCAGCTAATACTAGTCTGGCTATGCCAGACTAAACTATATAATTCACACACACATGTATGCTAGTCTAGGGAGCCAGACTTCCTAGCGCATGAAGGTAAAGGGTCTGACTACGCTTCCATCACCATCGGACTCAGAACTGTATTTATTCCATGTTAAGAACTTGGCCTATTCCTGGTGAAAAAAATGTGAAGGATGAAGCACCAGGAAAATTAATCTACATAAAAGCTACATGACAGATGACAGCAGAATCATTTTTACATCATGAATTTTATTTGATTTATGTATTTGACAACCCTGCATAAAAATGTATGCGCGTGAAAAATGCATTTTTTTTTTGTTGCCAGAGGGGTGGGCGTGGTGGCCAGGATTATGCGACCTTTACCTGAGTAAATCTGTAATGGAGATATACGATGTGTTGGACTTCAAGTCGGGAGACCTGCTTTTCGCCACCAAAGAGCACAACCCTCCTAGTAATGTTCACGCAGAGAAGAAGTCTCACGCCGAAATAAAGGCTGCAGTCTTGAGGTCTCCTAGAATAAAGAAGACGATTAGAGATGTGAGTGAGTGAGCCAGTCCTAAAGTATTGGTCCATTATAGCTGCAACTAGCATTCCCTTGGACTGTGCTTGGTGTTTTACTACAAAGAGAGCAACAAACTATTCCACCATCTTGTTATGTCCAGGTAGCAGAAGAGTATGGCTGTGAAATGACTGCAGTGGAGAAAGAGACAGAGGCAATCCTGGAGGAAATAGGTCACAAACTTGGTCTCCCTTCAGTACGCTTTGTAGCTCTGCTCTTGAGAGGTGTTCTGCGCAGAGTTTTGTCAGGCATTTACGTCAACAAAGCTGGCTTATCTCAGGTGAGTTCTGAGTGGACCTTAGGGGCGTGTACTTTCTATTATTACACATCATAAGGATGCTCTCTTAGTTGCACAGGAGCGTCCTAGGGTGTGATCACAAATTACTTACAACTGAGAGAGTAGCCACAAGAAAAAAAAAAACCCACAACATTTCACACAATTTTTTCAGTTACATTTACCAAAACGTATACAGTGCTTCCAACTTAAAGAGTGGATTTTTTTAAACTACTGTATAGACCCTCACTACATTCATTTAACGTACACATATCTTTTCTTCATCATCCCAATAATGTTTACAATAGTAAAACTGCCTGTTTAGAGAGTGGAAAATGGAGAACAGCACTTTTCTCATTCACTCTAATACATTTTACGCCATTTTTGTTGACGTCAAGATTTTGCGGTAGTTCGTCATTAAACGTAGCTAGTTAACGAGACACAATGCTTTGACACAACTGGACATACACCTACACAGACTTACCTTCGCAGTAGTCTAGTGGACAATGTATTTTCAAGTAAATACTGTTGCGCACGGCTTATAACCATGACAAAGAGCGCATTGACTTACCACCGCCACCTAAGGTCGAACGGTTATTTCCCTGAGCAGTAAGACGGGACTTTCCCTAACTGCAAGCGGCTGTATGGATTCTCTTCGTTCTACTAGCAGCAGTAATCGAAGTCGAAATCAGTCAGAATTGTTGGCTGGTATTACTAACTTGGAGCCAAGCCTATCCAAGAGGTCCTCCTTTTCAAGAGCTGAAGAAAAGCTGAAGGAGTTTAATACTCCCAAGGCTCCCATCAGGGCGATGCAGTTGGAGTCCTACGAGTTGTGCAGCTCCAGACGGCAGCTAAAACGCTGGCCGTGATAGGCAGTAGCGCCGCAAAACTTGATCCCAGGGCCTGAGATACAACCGTATCTAAATCAGCCATACCCGTGCAACAATTAGCGGTAAACTGGCGCCCTCGTACCTTTATGACACAAATACGCATGCGCTTTTTTGTGACGTCGCGTTTACGTGTACTAAAGGCTCACAATCCGCTCTAAACGTCATCATTTGATGACCCTTACCGTGCGTAAATTTTTTTTTGGTGAAAAACAGCCACAACTCACTTTATTTTCAAGGTATAGCTACCAAAGTTATACATAATATTTTTAAGGCAATTTTACATCATGTGTCTAATTTTTAGAGATATAACTCAATGAATTCAAAAATCCTGGCTTAAACACTAAATATTTCGAGATTTAAATTTCGTGTGCCCACAAAATCAGGGTCATATGAAACTTCAGGTATTAAAGTATCAGTATACCAAGTTATAGAGATAAGGAAAAATAATTTCTCTTTTTTCAGCTTAAACACTTCCAAATTCACTGTCTTGAAGCTCCCAGTTCCATCACCTATAACCACAACAATAACCACAAACCCACAAAATTGTTTTGTCTGTATGTTAATATGACATTAATGTATAATAATACAAATTTTTAGCTTTCTATTACACTTGAGAAATTATAGCAGAATTAGCAACCTTAACCAAAAAGCTAAAAAATCCACTCTTTAAGCTGGAAGCACTGTATATTATTTCACTTAGCAGCCATGCTATGCCATTCTGGTGCTATTTCGACTGAACAGCAATTTTCCCCCATTCATTTTTGAATGGGCAATATATGCCTCTATACATAAATTGTTGTAGTGTTGATAGAAGCTAGCTAATTGTAATTTATAAAACTCTGAAACCAAAATTAAGTTTACTTGAGAAAAGTTGGTGTCATCTTTTTCTACTATATCAATTTATGTATCGCACACATGCACATACACACACACACACACACACACACAGAGTTACTGCAGCTGTGTAGTCTTTTATGAGATGTACATTATTTAGTACCTTTTGGAACAATGTTAGCTACAAAAATCAGTTGTAATTGTGTATCTCAGCATCCAATTGTCATTGTGGTCAGGCTTTTTCTTCCCATCTCCAAAATTGGCTACAAGTGTGTATGTGTCTCTGTTAAGTTTTATCTACACATGTCCTGTGGTGGATTGCTTATATAGGAATGCCTGCCTAGCTGGCTGTGGTAACTGACAGCATTGGCTGACTGAGAGAGCCACACACACTGACTTCCATTTGCTCTAAAATGCAGCAATTAGCATTAAAAGAAAAGAAAATAATTTTATTGATTCAGTCATTCTTGGCTGAAATAATTGAAGTTCTATCAGCCAATGTATGTTATTTCAAACTTAACATACTCAAGTTTTAATTAACATAATTGTATTGACTGTTAGAACTGAGAAAATTTGCTATATCAAGAATTGTATTCATCCTGTGAGTTCTGGTACACTTTTTAATTTAAAACTAACATTTCAGAATATTGAGTCTTGGAAAGATTAAATTTCAGTAATTTTATTGATTAGATGTTGTTGTTGTTGTTGTTTTAGTTGTTTTTTTTTGTATATATGTGTGTGCATGTGTGCCGTAGTTGTCCGGTCTCTGCCGAGAGTGGCCAGTTGTTCTAGTCCCCTCCCACAGGTCTTACCTGGATTTCATCTTAGTCTCGTATGTGCTGTTGGAACACAACCTTCCTCTACCGTGCATTGCAGCTGGCTTAGGTGAGCAAGATACATACGTACGTACATACACACATACATACACACATACACACACATACATACATACATACATACATATATACATACATATATACATACACACATACATACATATATACATACATACATCAGTGAACAGGGTTTTTTTCTTTTGTGATAAGATTTTATGAACATGGCTGGAGTCAGCACTCTTCTTCGTCACTGTGGTGCATTCTTTCTGCGTCGCACGTTCGGCTCCGACCAGCTCTACAAGGCCACTTTCTCCGAGTACGTCAAGACTCTGCTGTGTTCCAGGGAATCTCCAATGGAATTCTTTGTGGAGGGAACCAGGAGCAGAAGTGGCAAGAGTCTGCATCCACGGCTTGGTAAGGGGTGGTCAGGCCTCACTCACCTGCCACTACTACTGCACTCACTACTGAAGTGGTTGTTGCTTCTGTTTTTATTGACTAAAATTTAAGTATCAGGAAGTGGAGTATTCATAGCAGTACTAGTCACTTTACTTCCTTTTACACACACTCTCTCTCTCTTTCTTTGTGTTTGTTGTGTGTGTTTGTGTGTGTATGTATGTATGTATGTGTGTGTGTTTGCTGTCAGGTCTGCTGTCCATGGTCATAGAGCCGTACTTGGAGGGAAGAGTTCCGGACATTATGATGGTGCCCGTTTCCATCAGTTATGAGAGGACGCTCGAGGAACTTCTCTTTGCCAGGGAGCAACTTGGTGTCCCCAAACCAAAGGAGTCCACCTCAGTGAGTCGAGAGGAAGGATGAGTGGGTGGAGGGATAAAGAAACCTATTGTTTGTGTGTGGGTTTGTTTGTTTGTTTGTTTGCTTGTTTTTGGTTAGTCTTATGTAGCCAGACTAACTGCCTCGTTGAGAATGGGTCAGGGGACAATCATGCACCTTGGCTGTTCGAGCCCCACGATTTTAAGAGGTAGAGTTATTTAACATTCTTTGACCGTCTCTTAATTAGGCCTCAGTGGAATGAGTGGGCATTTACCGCGAGTGTTCATGAGAGAGCCCGCATTCCTCAACATTTGAAACACTTGTGAGTACTGCGCCGGTGCAAATACACTATGGTGGTGTTCGGGTAACCGTGTCCTGCAAACTGTGGGTGCGGAAAAAGTTATCAAGTAACCACCATTACACTCCTCTAAAACAGCCAAAGCGTGTGATTGTCCCAGTTTGGTAAAGGGTCTTGCTACACCAGACTAGTTTTTGGTAGCATTAAGTTGGTGTTGTATTTATATGCAGGCTCTCTTCAAAGCATTCTCACTCCTGTCAGAGAACTATGGCTCTATTTTTGTCAATATCGGAGAGGCCACTTCTGTCCACAACTTCTGTGTAAAGCATGGCATTAGCAGAGTGCCGCACACTCTTGTACCAAAGTAAGAATAGCAGCTAGTAGTAGTAGTAGTAGTAGTAGTAGTAGTAGTAGTAGTAGTAGTAGTAGTAGTAGTAGTAGTAGTAGTAGTATTTGCTATTGTTGCTGTTCTATGTTGTTATTTTCACTATTATTCCATGAGTACTATTTTTAGAAAGCTAACTACGTATTTAGCAATGAATTGTTATTGTTGCTGCTGTGGTTGTTGTCATTTTTGTTGTTATTTACATACTATTCAGTGAGTATTAATTATCAGTCTTGTGGAGCTAGCTATCTAATGGTGAACTCTTCCATGTTGTGTAGGGAGACATCCTTGTTGCTGCCAGCGGAGTGGAGGATGGTGAAGGAACTCGGCCACCATATCGTGGACTGTCTCCATGCGGGAATGAATATCTTTCCTTCTGCTGTTGTGGCGGCCACACTTCTCAGCTCCACCCATACCTCCTGGTTCATCGGTAGGTGATGGGAAGATTTTTTTTTTGCTTCTTATGGTATGAAGATTTAGTTTTATTTATTGTTGTTGTTTTTGTTGTTGGTGTGTGTGTGTGTGTGTGTGTGTGTGTGTGTGTGTTTGCTGGCGGGAGCAAGCAAGAGCTTGTGCATGTTAAGCTACTGTGGTGTTTCCCACAATTGGGTCAACTAAATCTGCAGTGGTATGAGTGGACCTTGACTTAACAGTGTCTTATTTCTATCCCATATTAGTGGAAAGGACTGCTGAAAAGTTTCATTCATTCCTTCATTTGTTCATTCATTCATTCATTCATTCACTCATTCATTCATTCTTAATATTTGCAATTGTAGCATCACCCACAGTGCTTGTTAGTTGATGGGTTAATCACACACTTGTGTTTCCATGCTAGTGGTTTCTTTTGCAGTAGATTATCAAGTCCTATACTTTGTTGTCATGCAGATGTTCTCGAAGAGTGGGTGGATTGGGTGAGCAAACAGTTGTTGCACAGAGGAGCGACCATTTCTCCCTTACAGACAAGTGGTTAGTATTTTTAAATAGTTCACGCTACATGATGAAATATAATGTTAGAGGAGAGTTTTGTGCAGTAGATTTATTGATTGATGAACTAGTTAGGCAAAATGGAATCAATTTATGTGCCGCTATTGTATGTGTTAAAGCTGCAGCATCAGCAGTTACTGGGTTAGAGAAGTTGGAAGCTGGAGTGAGGATGCTCGGAAAAAACCTGAGTCTCAAATCTTCGGATGAACTCATCCAGGTTCCTTTAGTCCCTCTTCCAGTCCCAGTTTCTTCCTTATCCACACACAACACCAGTAGCTCGCGTGATGCTCCCAGTAGCTCGTCCTGTCACAAGCATGCTCATCCCACTGCTGATTCGACTGCGAGACTGCCGGACTTGTACGGTAAGAAGCTGGAGAAAGAGTCATTGGAGAAGTTGCTCGACGTGAGCCATGTGCACTTGAGTCTGGGTCACTATAGGAACCAGCTACTGCACGTCTTTCTGCTGGATTCTCTCCTGGCGCTCTCTGTAGAGGAGGAGATTGAATGTGGTGAGAAGGGTAGTAGGTGTGAACACACACACACACACACACACACACCTGAGAGTGTGTGTCATATGCTATAATTATATCTCTATTTTGGCTAAAATGAGTACAGATATTTTAGAAGCACCTTTGGCACTGAGGGTTAGGTGTGCATGTGTTAATATGTACTTAATTGTTACATGTGCATATTTGTGTGTGTGTGTGTGTGTGTGTGTGTGTGTGTGTGTGTGTGTGTGTGTGTTTAGCAACAGCCTCAGAGAGACATGAAGTATTACTGTCATCACTGGCCAGTGAATTCGTATTCCCTCTTCAGACAAGCAAGGAAGTGAGTGACGCCTGTGATATGCATACTTTAGAACAATGTACAACTAAACCTCATTTGGTTGTGTTGTTTATGTTAAACTTTTTTAGTTTCAAGAATAGTTTCTCACAGCTTTAGACACAATTTGAGGCATGACTATTATTCAGTGTAATTTTAACATTTCAGATATTTGATGATGGTGTGGATAGATTTGTGAAGAGAGGTCTTCTCACGTTCTCTGACGATAGGATGTCTTTGTTGCTGCAAGCTTGCCATGACAGTGACAGGCTATTAAACTTTCTAAGAAGTCTGGTCTTGCCTTTCGCGCAGTGTATGTACGTTGTGTGCCATCAGCTGCTTTCTTTAAAGGGCGGAGTCCAGTCGCTCAGTGGCACCGTGAAACATGTGCAGATGTTGGCAGCAACTTCTGTGCAATATGGTAATTAGTTATTTAAATTTTTATGTAGCTTATACGGTCTGCTCCATTACTACTGTTATTGAATTCTCCTCACTCGTTGTTTTTAGGTGTGGTAGAGAGTTATGAAGTTATGTCATTGTCTGTCATTAAGAATGGCCTGGCATCTTTACACCAGGCTGGACTCATATTGCAGGCTTCAAAGTAAGCCAGCCATTGGATGCATGCTTGTAGCTGAATTGATATATTTTACCTTCTTGAATTATGTATGCCTGTGAAAATTAAAATAAATAAATAATGGCACACATTGAACACACACACACACACAGAGCGTGATCCATGTGTTAGAGGTGGATGCAACTAAACTTCTATTGTACTTGTGTATTTAGTGAGTATGGGACTGGTCATGACAGACTGGTGCAAGTCATAAATGAGTCAAGGCTCCTTCACACTACCAAGATACTAGGTGAGGCATTTGAAATTTAGCTTCTTGTCTATTACTCTTATTTTTATTTTGCAGGTGAAATTTGTGGAATGCAAGATTTTCCTAAATCACAGTTGTAATCATTCCTTTGAGATCTATCAAGTAGTACTGATTACTGCAACTGTTATAATATTAAAACAAAAATTAATATCTATTTTATTTATTTATTTATTTTTAATGAAAATACACGGTAAAGTATCGTCATATTTTGTTCAGAAAGGCGCGAAGTTTATTTTCATTCAGCTAAATTCACAGGAGACGGGAACAGTCGGATATGGAGTCTCGCTGTTGCTACCCCAAAGATAGGGTTTATCCCGCTACTGGAGGTGAATTTTCATTAGAGATGTTGAGAGCTATGCTGCCACAATATAAGCTGCCTCCCGAGGACGAGTCCTGCGATATGGAGTTAACAATGGCCTGTGCTGGCGACATATCTGTCATGGTGCCGTCCTCTGGGACCAAAGGTGCCCATAAGGACTCCCTTAGATATGGGTAAGAAAAGTTTAGTTGAAATAAAGAAATCTGTATTTTGTGAATTGAGTATGGGTAGCTCATTTTACAGATCTGAAGTGGTTAATACACACACCATAACACACATGTTGGTGTAGTATATAATATATACTAGTATTTCATTGAGATAATCTTAAATTGATTGTCAGTTTCCAAGGCCATGAATCTAAACAGCTTCACCAGAAAGACCTGCCTTCACATGGCCCAACAAGTTCTCTCTTTGCGAGACCCACCGTCTCGTCTACTGCAATGGAGGAAAATCCCTCGGTCGACCATACGGTACTCATGGGATCTAAAGCTGGAAATCATGGTGTAGCCCAGAACGAGTGGAGACGACAGCTGTATCAATATGAGGAGCATGCTCTGGTCGGGGAGCCTGAGAACCATGGGAACGGTGTGAGAGATACTGAAGATGGGCGTAGAAGTGTGAGTACAAGGATTGGGAGGCAAAGTAATGATCATGTTAAAATTGGAAATCGGGAAAATCAACAATCTTGGTCTGGGAACTGGGAAAAAGATAATGTCAAGATAGGTATAGAGGGAAATAAGCATACCAGCATCAGGAATCAAGAAGTTTATGTCAGAATGGGAAATCGAGAAGATGACGTCAGAATTGGAAATCGAGAAAATGACTCTAGAATTGGAAATCAGGAAAATCGTGTCAGAATGGGAAATTTAGAAAATGATGCTAGAATTGGGTATCGAGAAAATGACGCCAGAATTGGAAATCAGGAAAATCGTGCCAAACTTGGAAATCAGGAAAATGTGCGTATCAAAAGTATAGGGAATCAGGAGAATGAGGTTTTGAATGTTGAGAATAGAAAGAGTGAGTGGAGCCACAGACCTGGCATGGACAACAAATACACTCGAGACCAATACTTCTTACATCCCACTGTGCAGTCAACTCAGCAAGATATCCACAGACCAATCAAATCTCAGCCCTTTGGTTTTACTCCCTCAACAATGACTGGAACAAGTCAGTATCCTTCCACTCATGTGGGGTAAGAAAGTTCATTTAAAGTGGGCATCATAATGTCATTATCATACAATATTGGGGGAGGAATCTGCTGAAATGAGACATTAAAAACTGGGTGTAAAAGAAAAATGTATTGAGTATATCATTTTGACTGTAATCTTTGTATGCCTCATTGTGTGTGTGTGTGTGTGTGTGTGTGTGTGTGTGTGTGTGTGCATGCCAGTGGTGTCAACACGAAGCTGAACTTCTCGGAGGTTGAATTGAGCATGTGCAGTGATCACAGTGCCCTACCCTCTGAGGATGTCGGATCACAGTTACAGAAGTCCGTAGCTGGATTCAATTTGTCGTCTGATTTGGAGGCAAAGGTTAGTAGTAGGTTAGTAAATAGCTGGGGGGGCAATCTTTCTACATGCACTCCCCCCCCCCCCCCCCATGTGTGTTTGTATGTGTGTTTGTGGGGAGGGAGGGGGGGGGGGAATAGTTCCTGAGAAAGAAACTCTTAAAGCACTTTTTCCGCTCTCTTGCTAGGCAATGATGCTAATGGAGTCCAAGCAGAACAGTGAGAATGAGTTTATGATGACTGAATTTGAACTGCCCAAGAAGCCAAGCCAACAGCTCACAAACAGAAGGTAAAAATAAGTCCTAGATTTTGTTGTTATTAGTATTAGTATCATTATTACTGTATATTTCTTCAAATGGACCGCACAGGGACTATTATTTTCAAACCTCCAAACTGTGTGTAGACTATTCTAGAGCACAGCCCCCTTTCTATCCTAGTCTTATAGCTTCATAAGGTTTGTGCAGTGCCGCAGACTACATCCTTCCTATAATCTAGGATTGTGTCTGAACTTACTAACTATAAGTAACTTGACAATGTCACAGAAATGGAGGTGAGTGCGCTCAGTTAGCTACCTATTTTAGCTAAGCTAATTCTTACTACAGGCGTTTGGTAATGTAAATTACACATACTGTACTCGGTAGTAGTCCTTATCATTTAGTTCATGTGCGTGATCTATTCAAGGGCACTTGCTATCAAACAAAGTAAAACTTATGCAAGATCTCTATTGGTGCGAAGTAATCAAGGAAGTAATATAGTATGTTTCTAGGTGTAGAGAACTTTTTTAGAGGTTTTTTTAATTTTATTTATTTTTTATTTTTATTTGTATTAGTCCAGTTTCAGTTTGGTGTGAAATATTGTTGAGTAACTGTGGAATCTTACCATGAACTATCTGAACCCTTTTGATGTGACCTGTGTTGTGTCTATGTTTAACCCTCAGCATGCATGCTCGAGAGGGTTATAGTAGTCGTCCTGTCCTTTTGTCTGTCACGCTCTGATTTTGGAGATTACTGACAAGTGCCTTGATTTAGGTATGAACTTACTCAGAACGAAGATTTTAGACCTTTCGATGCTCTTCTCTCTCGTCTAATAATAATTTTTTGTATGCATGTCTTTTATTAATTGGCGAGCGAGCGAAGCAAGCAAGACACTATCAGGGGTAACACAATTGAAAGTCGGGGATATAATATGTTTATATATTATATGTTTGGACGTACGCATGTCTTTTTTTGTACTTTGACCCTGGCATTTTGGTGTTAGTTCGGTGGTCGACCCCATCCCAAACTTCACTAAACGGAATCCTCTGGTTTATCGATCATTACCCGTATCACCCTAGAAATTGAATTGTTTATTGTTTTGAATTATTTTGCGGGTGCCGTTAAAACTTGAAAACCTACCGGAGTTCCATTTCTATTCGAGTTTGTGGTGGTATTCATTGTCCACTAGACTAACAACCACAAAGGTGAGTCTTGTGAAGGTATGTCCAGTTGTGTGAAAGTATTGTGTGTTACAGGTACTATTTAGCTGAAGAATATCACAAATAAAACGTTTAAATAACGTGTATTGTTGTTGTTGTTGTTTTTTTGTTTTGTTTGTTTTTTTGTTTTGTTTTTCACTTCAAACAGTTGTGGCTAGTGGTTACTATGGTATTGAAATACCTTTACCTTATAAATGTAACTCGACCTTATTTTTAGTAGCTTTGAGTGTTAATCATATAACAATAGTGTAGTTTTAGGCTCGCTCGCCATTTGTGCTCAAGCACATCACTAGTTATGTCTCATTAATTTCTCTTGTTCTTTACTCAATTCGTTAACTACTTATTACCATCCACTACTCTACAATTTTCCTTTCTCTCTGATCAAAGAGCTGGCTAGGTGGGGTGGAGCCTTGCTCCTGCAAGGCCACATGTAACTATTACTCTAATTCACACCTTTTTCTGACGAGTGACTTGAGCTGCTCTAGTTGGAGACACTTCTCCCAGCTATTCTCCTCGGAACTCTCACACTTTCAGTTGGTTATCTCGCCATTACTATAACTTGTACTAAACTTTTGGTTACTATTTTTGTGTGTGTTTGCTGTTAATACTAGCAGTTGGGGTTTGTTCAGTTGGAATACCTCGGGGGGAAAAGATCACTTTTATTGTGCTACTTTTTTTTCTTTTTCTTTTTTTTTTCGGGCTGATTTTTGAGAAAACGCGAAGCTTCAGCTCCGCATAGGTACCTGCTTTTGTGGGTAACGCCCCCTCTATTGGCACATCGTAATCACGTGAACAAAATGTTCCTGCTGCCAGCTGTAGTTTTGCTTATGCTAGAAAGTTTTTAACCAAGTGCAGAAGTGAAGTTTCGTGTTGAAAATATATACCATTGAGTGTCTCTGGCCTGAGCTTCTTCTCTTATGAAAACAGTGTTTACATCTACCATTTTCATTGCTCAAGCTATATTGATACATACCTGATTAGAACAGCCAATAAATTATTCTTTTGGTCCGAGATGAGTTGCTCCTTAATTAATCTTAGCTCCACTCCTATCAATACTTTGGTTTTGTGTCAATGGCATGTCTGGCATTCTTATATTGGTGCAGTTCTTGTTTTTGTGGGTAGTTGTATGGCCAGTCATTTGAGCATTGAGCTCTTTTTAATACATGTAGCAATATAGCTAGGTTAGCACAACTGGCCACCTCTGTATCTATCACACCAGCCATCTATCATCATCAGCCACCCACGAAAGTTATTACAGTAACATATGGCTTTATTAAGTTACGTATGTTCTTTTTGTTGTATAGAGTCCTGGAAGTTCTGGATGACGATGTATCCAATCATCCTCCCGCGCTATTCCCGGACTCCCAGTCCAGCGTGTATGACAGCATGGCTGCGGCAGACGAGTCCAGTTTCATTCCCTTCCAAGATGAAAGCTGCATGTCTTTCAGAAAGACACAAGAGGTGAATCCGTCCAAGAGTTTGTTGGCCAATGCTGGTGGTAGGGAGAACAGCATGGGGGCTTCTCGTAGCTGTAGGGGAAACTCTGCTTCATCGGTCGCTCGTTCCAAGCTTAATGGAGGAAGTGTGATTCAGCAACCAGCGCTGAGCGAAAGAAAGTAAGAGATTTTCATGAGTATTGCTTCTGTGGACATGTCAAGGAACCTCAACCTGTAGGATAAGTTAGGGCCATAGCTACTAGAATTTCAACTGAATTGGCCAAATATTTTTATTTTATTTTATTTTTTATTTTTTTTAGTTATCTAGTTATTCATAATTGCACCCACATATCTTCTTGCATGCACAACAAGCCTATTCACTTTTTTTTTCTTTTTTTCCGTTTTCGTTGTTTGTTTGTTGTTGTTTATTGTTATTTTTGGATATGTCCACACAGGGTTTTGCAGGAGATCCCAGTTTCATCAGATATGCCCGCACAACAGCAGAAGCCTGGATCCAATATGGCGGAGGACTCCTACAGCATGTACACAGACAGCATGGCAACTGCTGACGAGTCCAGCTTTATGCCTTTCCAGGATGAGAGCTGCATGTCGTTCAGGAAAGCCCAGGATGTGAAGTCGTCTCGTAGGTACGGTGGGGAAGTTTCCTCGTCTATTGTGAACTCCAGGCAGATTGGAAATGTGGCACCACAGCCAACTCTAGGCACCAGGAAGTGAGTTTCTTTTTTACTGATTACTAACACTGCACATAAATATAAACAACAACAACATTATCGTTTATTAGACGGTATTACAGTAGAATGAATAATTGAAATTCAGGGTATTAATGTTCAACTTTGTGCTTGATAGATATATGCATTTTACAGAGCATAGGCTCTACTGGGACCACCATAGGTGCCTAATCTTAACCAGTTTTAGTCTGAACTAGTTAAGATGACTTTTCATGGCTGGTTTCAAACTCACATGCACTCAGCCTTTGAGAGGTCTTCTAGTGAGTAGAACTAAAAGAAATGGTGACATAGATGTAGCATAATTAGAAATTAAAGGGCCTGCCTCCTGTCCATGGAGGCAAATACAATCCCAGAGGCCCACAACCTGGGAGTTCAGACTACCAAGCCTGTACAGCTCTTAATCAGTCCTCAGTTATTAAAAATGCTAAATGCTTACTCTTTCAAGTCACAAAAAGTTGCAGTGAATGGTTACTATGATTTGGGACCTTTTACCTGAATTATTTTTAAAAACTTGGCCGTTTTTTAAGTTGCTGAGTGATTATAGTCAATGAGTTGGTACAAAGTCAAGTATTCTGTATTTGTTGCTCAAGTTAATGGTCAACTACTAGTTATTATTTTATTTTATTATTTTTAATAAGAGCCTGGCATCCTATTCATTTCCTGTTGCAGTCTTTCCGTCCAATGTCTCAGTATGTGTTCTCGTTACTCTAGGGCATTGCAGGAGTTACCTATGGAGTCTTCAGATGTGCCATTTCAACAACACAAGCCTGCGTATGGCTTGCCTCGGGATCCGTACGGTGCGTACAACTCCACTACCCAGGACGAATCCACTTTCATCCCTTATTGCGATGCCAGCAATGCATCTGTGGCAGCATCGGGCCAAGGAGCCCCACCTCCTGCCCCACCCCCTTCTATTGCTCGTGTAGGTCCTGACCTCCCCAAGGGATGGACAGACAGAATGTCTTCCATGCCACAGAGTGAGATCTTGGAGGTCACCCAGGGGTTTACGCAGTTTGACATCAAACACCCGGAGTCCTATGACGCTGTTTCAACTCCTGCTCACCAAAAATCACTCCATCGTAAGTTCAAGTGTTGGTAGAGACTAAGAAGCAGGAAAATAGACACACAAAACTTTCGCAGCTGTGCAAGTTAAATATGTATTCTTCTAATAGTTCTACAGTGTATTTTATTTTTGTCGATTGCAATGTCTCTTACTTACCCATTTGTGACTTACCGCTTACTACCATTTTATTTGGAGTCCTTTATTGTAAGTATTTATGCTAAACTGGTGTGTAAGGCTTCCGGTTTTTTAGCAAGATAGGCAGTTAAAAGCAATGAACATCATGTTGGCATAATGGGGGAAATCTTGGGCTAAATTGTTGCAATATGTAGCACTAGCAATGCATTCAAGTTGCTTGGCAAGCATTAGAACTGGTCATCTGCAGTGAAGGAAAATACTTCTTGTACAAATGTCCTCTGCTGCTCCAGGAAGGATTTTTTTTAACAAA
>WLWD01002557.1_pt1 | contig 61294 bp, 41 predicted proteins | sample 6712731 | NCBI WGS metagenome assembly WLWD01 (sample SAMN12718690, study PRJNA576275) | sponge metagenome | isolation source: marine sponge | host: Mycale hentscheli | place: New Zealand: South Island, Marlborough, Capsize Point | collected 2014-11-01 | reverse complement strand
GGGCCCTTGGTTCCTCGGGACCAGGTCGCACGCAAGGTAGACAGCTTATTGTCGCTGCCACCAGAGTCAATTCACGCCGAAGCGCACAAGCAGTAACTGGTTGATACTTGCTTATAGAATAGACTGACTACAACTATGATAGTGGATGGCTTTATACTTAGTCATCCACGGCAATGATACATCCAATCAGAATACAGCACATATGACAATTCCAAATATGGTATGCAACAACACACAATGACAAACATCAACTAGTAATCAACACCTTTCATGCTACTGTCTGTTTGTGAATTCAGCTTTCAGCAGGGCTGTTCCTGCTCTTGCTGGGACTTTCCCTTTCCTTGAATGTGGGATCCCCCTGTGAGCCCACATCTCCCCCCTCCTCCATGAGACTATCCTTCTCCTCTTCATCGCCGAAACATCTGCTTAACGAATCGGCCGCTCCATTCTCCGTACCCTTTCTGTACTTCACCATGAAGTCAAACTCGGCCAGCTTCAAAGCCCAGCCGTGTACTCTCCTGTTTCCTTGACGACCCGAAACCAGCGTCTCCAAACTGCGGTGATCCGTCAAGATCGTAAACCGTCTTCCATACAGGAAATACGCAAAGTGTCTCACAGCCTCTACGACTGCCAGACATTCCAATTCCTGGGCGCTGTATCGCACTTGGGCGCCCTTAAGTTGACGAGAGAAAAACGCCACCGGTCTCCACTCTCCGTCTCGTAGCACTGACAACACTGCACCGACACCCGTTCCACAGGCATCACACTCTAACATAAAACAGTCCTCACACTGAGGAACACACAAAACTACACAATCAGACAAACATATGCATAATTCACGAAAAGCCTCCTCCATGGGGCTTGTCCACACCAACCTCCCATTACCTGGACCAGACGTATGGGGCGTCAAAACGGCCGTCCAGCGGTGGATGCCACGGACGAACCTTCGATAGAAGCCTATCAACCCCAAGAAGCCACGTAACTGCTTCCTGCTCCCCGGACGTGGATGCTCCAGAATCGCCCGCACCCTTGCCTCAGGAACAGATACAACACCATCCCCCACGAGGTGGCCCAGAAACTCTAATTTCCTCTTGCCAAAAACACATTTCTCCTTCTTCACCGTCAATCCCGCTATCTTCAACGCCTCAAAAACCTCACCCAAATGTCTCAAATGCACCTTCCAACTACCTGACACCACCAGCACGTCGTCGATATACACCCTCGCAAAATCCCAACAACATCTCAACACCTGATCCATCAGCCTTTGGAAGACTGATGGAGCGTTTGTCAACCCGAAAGGCATCCTCTTAAACTGAAATTTCCCGCTGTCTTCAACCTATCCTCCTCCTTCACTCCAACCTGATGAAACCCTTTCTCCAAGTCAAGCTTCGACAAAACCCGACCTGCACCTACCCTCTCCACCATCTCATCAAAACCCGGAATATAGTACGGCTCCCGCACTGTTGCTTCATTCACCTTCCTGAAATCAACACACAACCTAATCCCTCCATCCTTTTTCCTCACCGGCACCAGAGGAGAAGCCCACGGGCTGCAACTCCTCTCTATAATGTCACCCTCTTCCAACACATCTAACTCGTGCCTGACCTTCTCCCGTATACCCAGTGGTACCGAATATGGTGTTTGCCTTATCGGCGGCGAGTCACCTGTGTCAATCGACAATTGTACCAAATCCGTAAAACCAGGTTTTCCCACAAACAAACCACCGTACTTCCTCAACAGTTCCTCCAGCTCCGATTCTACAAATCCTTCACATTCTCCGCTCAGTACATTCCTCTCGTTCGCTCCTTCTTCCAACACCACATCGATCCTATTTACCTCCAACCTCTCCTTGTACTCCTTCAGACAATTGACATGCACGACCTTAACATATTTCTCCGAATCTAACCGGCCTATCCTATAATTCACCATTCCCATCCTTTTTATCACTCGATATGGTCCTTCCCACGAATCCGCCAATTTACTCTGCATCCCAGGGACCCTGTACAAGACCAGTTGTCCCTCCTCAAACTCCCGCAACTTGCTTCCCCTGTTCACATAATCCAACCTCCCCTGTTTCCCCTTCATCATCTTCACTGCTGCACACTCTCGCATTCTCTCTAATCTCTCAGCCATGCACCTAACCCATTCGCACACATTCAACTTCTTGCTCTCAACTTCGTATAACCCATGGTACAAAGCATCAAGAGGTGTCCTGACCCGATACCCATATACCAGGTCAAAAGGACTAAACCCGCTATCCACATGGGGCATTTGTCTCAATACGTATAGTACAAAGGCAACCTGTCCTACCCAATCTACTCCCTCACTCATGCACTTTCCCAATATCCCCTTAAGTGTCCCGTGTAACCTCTCTACCGCCCCGTTTGTCTCCGGGTGATAGGGGGACGTCCTCAATTTCTCAATGCCCAACAGTTCACACAGTTCCCTCACAACCCTGCCACAAAACTGGCTCCCCTGATCGGAAAGCATTCTCTCAGGGACCGAAGTCCTCGAGAAAATAGCCCACAGTCCCTCGGCCACGGCCTTGGCCGTAATACTCCTAAGAGGCACGGCCTCAGGCCATCTGGTGGCTAGACAGACATATGTAAGCAGGAACCTGCACCCACCTTTGCCCTTGGGTAGAGGCCCCACCAGGTCTACTGCCACTGACTCAAATGGTTCAGTCAGCACAGGTCTGTCCACCACCGGAGCCCTCCTCGGCTTGTGCTTACTACGCACTTGACACAACTCACATGAACTACAATATTCACACACATCTTTATTCATACCTGGCCACATGAAATACCTACCGATCATTTTCGCTACCTTCTCTCCACTCAAGTGACCCCCTTTATCATGCACCAATGACACTATCCTGCTCCTAAACCCCTTAGGCACCACTAAAACATCCCTAAACTCTTCCCATGCCACATACTGGCTCCTAACCAAAACTCCCTTCTTCCATGCAAACCCCCTCTCCTTATTCTCTCCCAGTTCTCTCCACGCCTTCAAACTATCGTCTTCTCTTAGTTCCCTCCTGAAGTCTTCCCCATCCTTACCACTTCTTACTGGACCCACTTCGCTGGCTAACTCCCTCACCTTTCCCTCTATTTCCCCCTGCTCTGCATTCATACCCTCCAGAGCTACTGGATCGCACCCCTCTTCAACCTCCCCCGTGCTCTCGGACAAGAGAGGCGATTCAGCTTCGTCTTTCGACTCACTGACATCCAACCCTTTCTCTTCCGGTCCTTGCACTTCTTCGTCTGTCTCAATACTACACCACTCACCGACAGATACATCTTGCTCACACACGTCCAACTCCTCCTCCCTTCTTGCCTGACTCCTCGTTAATACCCTGACTGTCTTACACTCAGATGCCTCAGCTAGCCTCGCCTTGTATTCTCTAATCGCCCCCCCAAACGCTTCACACTCCTCCTGGTTCGTCACATCAAAGGGCACTATGCTGACTACATCGTTCCCTGTCCTGTCATCTATCACTGCTAACTTGGTAAATTCTAACCCCCTTATCTTATAACTAACTATAGTGCTGTCGTGACTCTTGGAATGGCCATGCACGTCCGCAACATGCACGCGACCGCACTTTAGTCCGTCCTGAGTCACTAGCGACCTCGGGATGACCCCCACCTCAGCTCCTGAGTCTATCAGCACTCCACACTTGTTCCCATTCACGATGCCTTCCGCCATGTTACCTCTCTTTACCCCCACCATCACACTGGCCACCCTACCAAACGGACCCTCCTTTTTCACCACATTGCCCACTTTCTTACTCGGACAATCGGGACTACGATGGCCCGGTTTGCCGCAAGCAAAACAAGTCACCGGTCTGCTGCTCTCACTCGACCCCCCTACTCTACCCTTCTTACATTCAAAGGCCCTGTGCCCCCTCTCACCACAGCTAAAACAACTAGACGTAAAGTTACCCCTGTCGCTAGCCACACTTCCCTGAGCCCTAAATCCACTGTCTCTAAAACTCCTGCCTCCACCCTCACTGATGCTCCCCAAAACCTTGTAAAAGTTGCCCTTCATTCTCCCAGACATCCACGTTTCCCACGCGTCCCTTACGTCCTCCAGCTTACTCAACTTCTTCCCCTCCAAGAACACCTTTCCCCCAGGCGGTATGACCCGTCGAGTCAGTGCCGCGGCTAGTGCTCCGACACATTCCTCAAGCGTGTTGCACCCCTGGAGAACCCCTCTGCAGATCTTCTCCACCACCTCCATGATCTCCGAAGCCGACTTGGTCTTCAAGGACTCCCCTGTCAGCTCGAACAGCTGATGGCCGTACGTGAGACTCGTCTCCCCCACAGCCTTGAGAAGCACTCTCTTGACCTCCTCGTACTCCGCTCCCTCATCTCTTACTCCTGCTATCCTTCCACACAGTCGTTCCGGCAACCGCGGAAACAACCTCTCTGCCCATCTGCCTTTGCCTATACCACACTCCGACATTATCCGCTCAAACTTGTTGAGGTAACCTAACATCTCTGTCCCATCCTTGTACACCCCCAATACCTTCAGCTTCTCTGCTTGCAGATCCCTTCTATCTCTCTGCTCCGTCTCCTCCTCTAGCCTCCTAGCTCTATTGTCTTCCTCTCTCTCTCGCCTTCTAGCCTCTTCTTCCCTGCGCCTCGTTTCTTCGTCTTCCCTCAACTTGCCCATCACCTCCAACAATTCCTGCCTCCTAGCTTTATCCGCCTCAGCCCTGCTGGCTTGGTCCCTTTCCTCCTTCTCTGCCATGAACCTCAGCAACTTGTCAACCTCCGACTCTGCACCCGTCGCCATTCCTAATCTTCCCACTAGTTCTGATTCCCTACTTGATTCCTCTCTTCTCTGTTTCACCTCTTCTCCTTCTCCCTCCTCTCCTAACTCTGCCAGTACCACGCTCACCTCCGAGCCTTCCTCGTCGAGGTAGTGTGTTCCGTCCCGAGGTCTGCTTGGGTACGGGGATCGTGTAGCCACCGTCGGTGGAACGTATGAGGGTTGATAGTCTTCCTCGCCGGCCGCCGCTGGCACTCGCCGAACAGTCCGCCTCTTACCACCAGCCGCCCTGTCCGTCATGAGAGGGAGAGTGTCCTCGCCCCCTGGATAGACCTGCACAAAAGAAACACAATGAGCACACTGGGCAAAGTACCCAATTAAAAATCAATGCACGACAGAGATTACAAGTAATAACCACAAACACAAAAAAAATGGTTCCCGTCACAATAGAGTGTGTGCCAGTCCTCCCTAGCTCCGCAGTGCCACAGGTAGTCCTGGTACTCCGTGTCTTCCGCCTCGGCTCCGACACCGACGAGCTCCTCCGCCGCAGCTGGAAGCTCCTGGTATGCGTATTTTCTTGGGATGGGCGCAGGATCCTTAGTTCCCTTGCCCGGCTTTCTTCTCGAGACGTCTCCCAAGAAGTCGAAATGTCTCTCGTTGGTTTGAGTTGCGGTTTCGAAAGTCTTCTCCACCGATGAATGTTGTCGTGGTTCTGCTAGAAGGTGTTCTTCTTCAGAATTCCACAAGGGTTCGTGGTTCCTTCGGGAATGTCTTCCGTTCGGGATCCCACCGCTGCCACCAATTATGTGGGCCCTTGGTTCCTCGGGACCAGGTCGCACGCAAGGTAGACAGCTTATTGTCGCTGCCACCAGAGTCAATTCACGCCGAAGCGCACAAGCAGTAACTGGTTGATACTTACTTATAGAATAGACTGACTACAACTATGATAGTGGATGGCTTTATACTTAGTCATCCACGGCAATGATACATCCAATCAGAATACAGCACATATGACAATTCCAAATATGGTATGCAACAACACACAATGACAAACATCAACTAGTAATCAACACCTTTCATGCTACTGTCTGTTTGTGAATTCAGCTTTCAGCAGGGCTGTTCCTGCTCTTGCTGGGACTTTCCCTTTCCTTGAATGTGGGATCCCCCTGTGAGCCCACAGGCTACTAATATTATGATTCTCTAACAATAGGTAAACCTGCCCAGCTTAATGATGATACCAATCATGGACTTCCCACAAAGCGTATTGGTTATGTTTATTGTACCAACTACCAGACCAACAGAGATATCAGTTTCTAGCAAGTAATAAAAGGAAGAGGCTACAGGAAAAGTTGAAGCTAATGAAAATGGTGTAGGATATCAAACACAAATTAATGTTCCAGAAAATGGCACAATGCAAAGCTTAGAAAAGTCTTCAAAATACCTAATATCTAAATATAAAAGCAAGTAGATGTGTTACAATACAGTGAAGAATATTTAAAAGCTAATGAGGAAAAATTTTAATTTTACACAGGTAAGTAACACTTTATGTCACTTGTGGTGAGACAACTAACTGCTGTCCCAGTGGTAGAGAGACACTATTCACACGATACGCTGCCACCTGAGTACTCAGCAGGCTAACCTTACCAATTCTGCAGCTAAGGCTTGCAAATCACCAGCCAACCCTGAGACTAGCTATCTCAGTAACCTCAAGGTGCCCGTTGACAGTTGGAGCTTTAAGTGGAATTGTACAAAGCTTATTTTCTAGAAACTGCTGAGACTAAACAAAATGAAAGGAAACTATACATATAGTGAGTCTGGGCATGCTTGCATAAATGATGAGTTCCTTGTATGGTAATGTTGAGAGTGTATCAGCCAATTATAATATGTTGTGTATGTGTGTTTGTATGTGCAAGAATAAGATATTGTTAGAATACATGTGTAGTACATATATGTTGCTGTGGGGTGGTCACACCATCACTCAAAACAAAAATAAAAAGTATCAAACTTTCTAAATTTACCACAATCTTAATGTTCTTTATGAAAATAAAACTCAATTTATTCTATGAAGATAATGCTGAGATTTCTTGTACTTTCATCTACTGTCTTACAAAATTTACACCGTATGCTAGATGTCATAGCTGTTTGAATGTCGTTAATCAAATGGCCAGAAAGGTAGCATTTCAAACGGTAATACCTATATCTTTCAAGAATTTTTTATACAATGTAGTGTAACTATTGATTGTTCAGAGGTATTTATTGAATGCCCTAAAGATTTACTGACCAGTGCTCAAGTTTGGAGCAATTACGAACATCACTCAACGCTCATTAGAATCACCCCATCAGGGACTATATCCTATGTATCTAGATGTGCAGGTGGAAGGATGTCAGATAGTGATATTGTTCAGCAGTTATCTCTTCTTAACTACCTTTTACCAGATATGAAATTGCACAATTTTATTATATAGCTACAATAATTTTTTTTATTATTATTAGATGTCATATTGGCAGACAGGGGTTTCACCCAGATGACAATGGCGGAAGTAAAGATCCCCCTTTACTAAAGTCAAGAAATAGCTGGAGTTTGCCTTTACTAAAGGGGGATCTTTACTGAATTGGGTCTAGACCATCAACGTTGGCTACAATTTTCCTAGTTTAGAATTTTCCCACTATTTCTGGTGGGATTCCATACATGAAAATATGTTTTACAGACTCACGAGTTCTACTAGATACCTCATCATAATCAAAGTTATGTAAAATATATCCACGTTTATTCCACACAACGAAATCACATGATTTAGTGTTACATAATGCATTTGCTGTTGTCCCTGAAAATAGTATTAGTGGTTACTTTTTAACTTCCATGTTTGGTGATCTTGCTTGGTCATACCAAACTTTTTATTTATTTCATTATCTGGTAATCCTTCTTTAATACAGAGTGGACACTTAACTTCCAGTGTTCTCTTGTCACAGCATTTGCATGACACAAGGCCATCAGTTGATGTGCCTAAGAGCGAAGGGTTGTTATGGATCTATACATCATCCTACATATTGAACTTCAAAACCATGATAGTATACAGTTTCTCTTGATTGTGTTACAAACACACACACACACTCTGTAATGGATTTAGATAGTGGCACATTATTCAAAAGTACACCTAGCAACATGCTTAGCTAATTTAACAAGGCCACTAAGTCAAATCCCATCAAGTGTAGGCAATTATACTTTACCTTCAAACCTAACATTCGATATTTTAGTGGTAGCTATAGCTAACCTTCTATGGGTAAGTCTTAATTTCTTCAATATTATGTAAACACATGATTACGACATCTTTACACTGGGTTTTAAAGTCAGAAGTTGGAGTTGCTAGGATAGTTGTGAGTTGAGTCGGGCTCTTACTCACCGCAATATACGTGTTGCACCATACGTAATGAGTAACTCCGTATTTTGCTCTTACTTCCTAAATGAAATTCAGCATACTTGCATGCTTCAAGCATTGGTTCAATAGCTCCACTGACGTGATACCGCCTCACAATTGCCTTCTCTATTGTTCTACCTTAGCAGAGAAAAGCTGCACAACTTGCTCTAGGCCAGTTGACCGGACCCTTTATCCCAACCCCCCACCCCGCGTAGCAATTTGTGAAGGCTCGGCTACACAAGCCTACTATTAACAAAGCTACTATTATTTTATAACTGCGGGAATATCATTTTAATATTAATAGAGTGCTATTTAAGTGCAGCTATCAGCGTTTGAAAAATAAAAATAAGCCGCCGCTAAAACGACTTAAGTCAGATTAGTAGTCACTACGTTTGTAGCTGACACTCTCTTCTTTTTAAACATGGTGGATATGCTTTATGTTACCTTCACAATTATCATGTTTATTTTATTACAAGGTTAGATACAGAAATTGTAATTAATACCTCGTAATTTAACGTTACAATCATTCTTAAAATATAGCCAGATATCTAAATTCTGGTTTAAAGAATAAGTATCTGATGTAAACCAGTCAACCTAATAAAATAATGTGTTACTCTATAGGAAAACTAGAAATTACAGTAAATGGCATGAAGGAGAACCATATAGGCCCTACAGTGATGGTGCCCTATGGTGAAAAAATATATTTCAGATGTTCTGCTCAAAATACAGAAATACTAATATTTTCTAATACAACCATTTATTTGAAGAAGGACCTGGCCGTGGACTTATCTACATTTATATTCGCTTGTGATTACAACACAATTAATTTTAGGCCTACCCATTGTGCATTCTACTACTGCATTTGTAAGAACTCCACTGTAGCCTCAAAAAAGATTTTACTGACTAGCGGTGAGTAATAATCCATAACAATATTAGATTTTGCAATCTATCAGCGACTGTATGAGAAATGTAGATTAGAAGTCGCCGTTCAACAGAAAGCAATGTTAAGTGTATTATACTATTGTAAGTGGTGAATGTAAAACTTTGGAAGCGAGAGAGGCGAGATAGGCAGTATTAGGTTTATTATTGAAAATAGGATATAGCTAGTTGGCAAACCAGCCAAGCGACTGAAACCTATCTGTCTGTCTCTCTGTCTGTCACGCTCTGATTTTGGAGATTACGGACCATTAACCTTTGATTTAGCTATGTACTAATTTACTCTGAACGACAATTTTGTTGGGTTACTTTCTTTTAATTTTGGGCTGATTTTTGAGAAAAGGCGAAGCTGTTAGAAGACTCTCCCTATGGTCGCGTCGTAATCACCAGAGTAAATAATTTCTTACCGTCAGTGGTAATTTTAAGCTTCTCTTATTAACCCTCAGTGCGCATGCGCTAGAGGGTTAGAGTAGTCGTCTTGTTTGTTTGATTGTCTGTCTGTCTATCACGCTCTGATTTTGAAGTTAACCTTTGATTATGTATGAACTTACTCATAAAGCTATTGCGCTACTTTTCTGAATTTGGGCTGGTTTTTGAGAAAATGGGAGTACACCCTGGGTATTAGCTTAGGGTATAACGCCCCCTATCGTGACGCCGTTATCGTGATCCAATAATTTAATTCTTGCGGTCCACAGTAGTTAAAAAGATATATATACAGGGTGAGTGTTTCTGATCTGTTTAGCTTCTCTTACTGAGACATGGTTTACATGTACTATTTTCATTATTCCAGCTACAGTAAAACCTCCGAACAACAACAGGTCTTACAGATCGTTTGACTTTTGTTGGGAGAGTTGCCTCTCTTCAGGGGTTCTTAGAGTATTATGCCAATGATTTATTGAGGTGAAAAATAGTCAAATAATGATCTCTGTGTTAGTGATTTTCTTGCAGATTTTGCTTGCCAAACCTGAACCTTCCAATGTCAGAGACAAGAGTGCTGTAGCAGTCTTCAAAGACGGATCAATTGTTGGACATGTCCCCATTAACATGGCTCCAATTCTGTACCAGTTTTTAAGAAGAGAAGTCAACAAGGCTTTTGTTGAAGTTAAGGGTGAAAAAGTGAACAGAGGTGGCGGCTATGGACTGGAAATACCCTGTGTTTATCGTTTATACAGTCGGCCACGGTATATACAAAGATTGAAAGATACTCTTGAACCACTGATCGCTGCTGGACAATTGTAACTAGCTATTAAGAACAATTATTATATATATTATGTAGCTATAATTTTACTATTTTGACCGCTCTAGGATAACTAACCCTGGCCGTTGTTAAGAATTCGGGGGTGGCCGTTCATCGGAGGCTATAAAACTATTGGAACTGTCACTGTAAGTAAACATTTCGTTCCACTAAAAACTACCGCTGTGGAGAGGCTGACCGTTCTTCGGGAGTCCGTTGTTGAGAGAATTCACTGTATTACACTGATTAGAATAGCCATTATGATATTTTTTTGGTCTGACATTGTAACAATAGCTAGCTAGTGTAGAGGGTTCACACACGTGCTTCCTTTTTAAGACAATGTTTAGTGTACCATTTTAATTGCTCGATCTATATTGATACCTGATTAGAATAACCTATAAATTATTCTTTTGTTCCAAAATAATTTCGTTTGAGTTTATATAGCATGTCTTATTTCCATGGCAGCTGTTTTTATAGTTATGCAATTTGCAATTGCTAAAATTAAGGCAATTTAATATTATATACATAATGAGTATACTAATGCTTAACAATAATTATACTTGAGTAATTGTATATTATTTTAGTCAATTGTCCTCTAAATTTAGTAACAGGATTAACCCTTTAAGGGCTAAATTAAAGGGAAAAGAATATTTTTCAGGAATTTCAAGCAAAGCAATAATAAATAGTTTAAGTGCAATGCATAGAGCTGGCTCATCCTTTAGCTAATTGCTGATAGCACCATTATAGCTATCTATATATGATTATTTTGAACAATTTTATACTATATTTGCTGTGGTAACAGCCATGGATTAATATAATACATATTACATGAGTCAGAGGTTGATATGGTAAAAATATATCACAGAGGAGCAGGCTAATTTATTTTCATGAACCAGAAGAAGTGAAAATAAAGCCTGGGAGTGAAATATCGTGCAGTATCTCTGAAGGAGTGTGGTTTATTCTAAGCTAGATATCTTCACTGCTGTAGTTTGTACTGACAGGTAACTGCTGGGTGTAAAGTTGGCTGTAGGGGCTCCCCACAACCCCAGCGGATATTTTGGCAGTTGCTCTAACCCAGGTTGGGTTGGGTAGGCTACCCAGAGGAAGGTAGCTAGCTATAAAAACCCAAAAAGGGGTAAGCTAGGTTAGTTGCTATAGCTAGCTACTAGGGTAATGAGCTTGCTGCAATACATGTGAAATATTATGAGATATTTCACAGGTCAATAACAAGAATATCATTGTGAAGATATCTAGCTTTGAAAAAATGTTTATTACATTTTGTTATTCCCCTCTAATCAGCCTGCAGGGGAAAAAATTCATTTTGTATCACATAGAGTGTTTAACACTCTTTTGTCAACAAAAAATAGAGTGAAATGATGTGCAAATAATTGTTATAAGTGACGTATCTTTTTGTTAGCTATCAATGAAAATCAATTTTTTTTACTTGTACGAAGATTTCTTTGTGAACGGTTACTCCACCCCTGTATAAAGAAGTGACACAAAGAATTATTTATTAGAGTATAAAGTCTTGACTGACTGTATTCCTGTATTTAGAATGTAGCTGATGTTTACCTAACCTAGCAGTTACGTATATCTTGATGTTATAGAGATTCAAAATAATCAGAACTTTTTCATCAATTTTTTTATCAACAAATTAATCTCAACACATATTTCCAATTAAAAGAAAACAAAATTTTGTTTTCTTCTAAAGTAATTACAGTATTGTAATCTGCAAGTAGCCCCACCTCCTCTTAGTAGCTGCCCTACATACAGCATCAATTTGAAAGTGAGTTATAGAAGTTAATGTTTACTTAACTTAATTGTGGTAAAGTAAATTAGGAAACCAGGAGTTAATATAATAATATATAAGTATATAATACAATATATATTATATTATATATATAATATATATTATAATTATATATAATTATATATATTATATATATCATTCAGATAAACTCACTGACTTAATTTATAAAAATGTCAATGGAAATGGAGTACTTTCTGATATTGCACACACATACACTGCTTCAAGCAGATCGACTCCTGTAATAGTGATCGGCTCAATAATCATTTCTTGTACATTCTTCATTACTGCAAGTTTTCTCTCTATTATGATATATTACCGTGTGTACTACAAAAAATTGAAAATCTCAAAAAATGATCTGGAATCTTGTAATATAAATGCATCCAAAATTACAATAACTGGCAATAGCATTAAGTGAGTTGGTATGAAGAAGTACTTGCTAGCTATAGCATACTCTATTGTAATGTTAATGTATATAATGATTTCCATATTTACTGTAATCATGATTGCAGAGCTATAAAGTGGAGGGGGGAGGGGGCAATAATTCAATATGTTTATAAATCAAACATTAGTTAAACAATACTTTGTAAATAATTGAATTTATTTTTTATACTTACTTCTGTTGTAGGCCAAATCTTCACATTGCTACAGTAGTCTAAGATTGAATGTAAACTTGAGGTATTACTATGATATTGACAGCTATTTATGTAATAAAATTAAGAAAGAGAGAACTGTATAAATAAGTTCCTATATAAAAATAACACTGACCTTTTGTTAATTCATGAATAATTCACAGACAATTAATTGTAGCTAAAAGCAGGTGAAATCAGTGAGGAAGGCAGAAGGGGATTGTCAAGTTAGGTATCCTTGTTGAACTTAATTGGTGACAGCTTAGTAGTAACTGCCACCAGAGTTACAACCTATTAGTCTTAGGCCAAGGAATTTACTTAACCCAAGAAACACTTCAACAAATTAAAGTAAGGTTACAACTGAAAACTGGACATGCACTCAGCCACAGTATATCAAACTTAGCACATGCCCAGTGTCTAAAAGATGCATGACATAGAACACACATTCTTGACGCCTCACTCTTCTGTAATTACACAAAACAACACATTCCTGTCTAACGACTCAACAATAATAACACTGTTCTATTCTTGTGGGAGTGCCCTCTCACAGGGATCCATGAGTCAAGAAGAAAGAACTGAACTGAGAATTAAAAAAAGCTGAAATGACTCGGGAAGAAAGATTGCAGGAGAGGTAAACTGATGTAGCTAACTAAATCAAAGAATAATAAGAAATCATAAAAAAACTTTTATTCTAGTACAAGTTCCACTATGTGATGGGTAGCGACTTTCTAGTCTACTAAAAAATTCTCAGCAGGAGTACTGTGAAATTTCCTACTGCCATAAAACATTTATTGATGTGGTGAATGATTTGAGAAACCAAACTAACAAACATTTTATGCCTTGGCATACAAATAATCCTGACAATTCAGTGATCACCTACAAATTGGGTATTACAGTGATGACCACTTCCCACTTTTGTTGCTGGTAAAAGGAACATGTGGTTTGTTTACCTTTTAGCTACACAAAAAATGTTAAATATGACCTTATCTTAGGTCAAGGTGTTCTGACAGTTCGTTTATATTTTACAGAATCATGTTTTAATAACTTGTGACTATTTAAATACACAGAAGAATGATCTCTGTGAACTGACTGGAATTATTGCAAAGAAGAAAAATATCTCTTTATTGTATTAACTACTGTCAAACTATTGCACCACTTTACACTATAAATAGACAGTCACACATATACACAATCATAACAACATCAGGTAGCACAAAAATACATCCTCACATCATAACTGTATTTTGACATTCTTTTAGCTACTACCATTATATCGCTTCCTATTTCTAAATGTTGTTATCAGTTGACTATGAAAATAGATACTGACAATAAATCAGCAGCTAATGTAAATTAATTAATTAATGAAATAATCATGATACTTTATTAATATAGTATATTTAGCTAATGTTACGAATACAGCAGTGTTAATTCAAACCAAAGTTGATGGCACAAAAGAGGTCATTAAAATATTCAGCTTACGCTACTATCTAACTAGCTATATAATATAATTTAGTTAAATACACCGTGCAAATTTGACTAATTGTAAAAAGAATTAAAGTTTTTGTGTAAAAAAACATGATCATATTAATATAATATGTATGCGTTGAATTTTGTACAGTTTAATAAATAATTTCTCTAATAGCTATGCAAATACTACAGAAAAAAAGTCTTTCACACACATTATAAAAAAATTACAGGTAACAAAAATATAGTACCAAAAAAATTATTGAAAGTTAGAGTAATTGCTCAATGAATTGATGTACTCTAGTAGAGTTTGATAGCAGAAAATATACTGAGCCTGCATCCACGATATAATAATATAATATATAATAATGTAGCTTTATATAATTATTATTAGTGCTTTACCTCACTCTGTACCATACGTGGTCTCTGAGTGCGCAAATGTTTTATAGTGTAAAACATATCCACTGTTCCTTCTGCTTTCACTCTGTCCAGAGCAGTACTTAGGCAGCAAAACACACCAGTTCTTCCAATACCAGCACTGCCAAACAAAAAACAACTATGAAACTGGATGTTTATGTTACAGTGCAATGTTTAATAATACAAATTTACATCACATACCAACCATTGTTAATAGAAGTTTGCATAAATTTTAATACACATCAATCTAACTACTAACCACAACTATCACAACAATACCAACAAGTAACAGTTTAATTACTACTACTACTACTTCCACCCACTACTAAACAACATTTCTGATAAGTAGACAAAGTTAAGAGTTAAGTAAACCTACTGCTACTTTTAAATTACCTGCAATGCACTACAACGGGCTTGTTTTCAGTTTGCCGCTGTTTTCTGGTAACTTGGTCAATGAGGTCTAAAATTCCTACTCCAGACACTGGAGTGCCTTGCTCAGGCCAGGCAGTGTATTGAAACTGACGTACCTCTCGCACCTCCTCGCTCTGCAGATCAACAATAGCTATATAATTTTCTATTCCATAACCAAATTAAACACTGCAGCAAAAACATGTTCATGATTTTTTGTCAAGCTTTACCAACTTTCAAAACTCACTTAATTTTTTTTGTTTGTATTTTGTAATAAATTAATTTAAACCACTTTGAATATTATTTTTACATACATCTGCTGATGTTATCTTCAGGTTTCGAGCAATATAGTCCTGGCAGTCGCTTTCATCAATCAGCTCTATTTTGAAGTTTCCAATCTTTTCAGGACAATCTGAAGACTCTGGCCAATACAGAGTACAAACTTCCTGTACACAAAATAAACAGGAAAGAATTTTAACACTTATATTTCCAACGATTTTGTATTAAATGCAATTTCTGTCTTTCATAGGCTTGTTTTAAACAATACAGAAATAAAAATATTTGGTTGCCACCGGGAATCAAACCCAGGAATCGAACCACCTAGGACCACTTGTTTAACGCACAAGAGCTCTACCACTGAGCTACAACAACCAGACGGCAAACAAACACTTCAATTCTGTATTTATACTATTAAGGGGTACTGCTATGCTGCAGTCTCACTCTCAACAGACTAACTGTATCTGTAGAATTTTTTTACTCTGTTACTTTACAATTTCTTTCTCAGTCTTATTTTACTTATTAGTTGTATACTCTATCTTTCACTGGCTTTATTTAAACAATACAGAATTAATAATATTTGATCGCCATTTGGAATCGAACCCAGGACTGCTTGATTAATGCACAAGTGCTCTGCCACTGAGCTACAACAACTAGCCGGCAAACAAACCCTTCAATTCTATATTTATACTGTTAAGGGATACTGCTATGCTACAGTCTCGTTTCTCAACAGAACAATGGAAAATTTCTTCTGTGAATTTTTTTATACTCTGCTAATATATCACTTCACAGGTTTTTTCTCATCCTTCTTTTACTCATTAATATTCTTTATCACGGGCTATTTTTTATTAGTCAGTAAATTAACCGTAGACTAATTATATTTTAGTATTGGTGTAATTACCTCTTCTCTTTCTTCTAACTCGGTCAACATTACAATAATGCATATTGATTTCTCCCATATCATCCTCCAGAAGTCTTCCGTAGTGTTAGCTAAGGGTCCCTGAGTTGCTATATATGCTTCCGTTTTTGCATAGCCCTAACATAATACAAACTAGCATCATGACAATGATGACAATAGCACTATTCCTTACATCAATGTAGCTGGCATTGATATAATCAGAGCCTCCAATACCTGTTTTCATTTGCAGCACTACTCTGTTAAAATTGTCTATAGCAATTGGGAATAAAATAATAGCATAATAATACATATAATTGATTCACCAACTCACAAGGTATAGCATTTGTTACTCTATTTTTGAACTTGTTGTTGTCACTACTAGCATCAGAAAATTCTGCAATGTTGACTTTAAACAGTCTCAACAGCTACAATACAAACAAAAGAACATTCATATCAAGAAATTAACAAAATTGTTTAATATAATATAAAGAAATCCTTCTGATATAGTACAATGCTTTCAATTTCAGCACAGAGATTCGTATCTTTTAACCTGCCTTATATTTATAGGTGAAGACGTATATACAGCTGGAAGTGTCAAATAAATGTATAAATACTACTAAATATACACCCAACACCAGTAATAGCATAAAATTATTGATTTAATAAATAATGTACAAAATAATTTTTTGTTCTCCAAAACTTACTTGAAATTCCTTTCTAAACCCACTCTCTTCCTCCTCATCCACTTCACGAAGTTTATTCATGCGCTGGTTGAGTTCACTAGCCAGTACTTCTGTCTTCCCACTTACTATTCCCTCATATACAGCATCATGAAGGAATACATACTGTGTGTCGGTCTGAACCATGTAGTTCCTCTGCTGACGCAGTAGTTTGACATAATTAAAAGCATCCACCTGCTTGTCCTTAACAGCCCTCTGAATTTCAGTGTCAATTGTAATTAAGGTACCAGTTCTCCCTACACCAGCACTGTGTAATAATAGGTTTATCTTTCAGAATTATAACTCATATAACACACTGAATTTATAACTATTATAGTTTCATACTTCTATAATTTTTTAATCTAATTTTCTATTCTGTTATCATCAACACATTACTAATTATTATAATCCTCTATATTATAGTTAAATCATAACTAGTCATACGCAAGCAATCTGATTGGTCTGTTATGTAAAGCTTTTCAAGTAGATTCACACTCTATGGCATCAAGTAATTAGGATGCTTATTTTTATGCTGTAGAGTTTTAATCAACACAAATTTGTTCGGTTCATTTGTTTATCATTTCTATAAAACTGTTTAATTAGGATCACAATAATAAGCAACATTTAGATATTTTTGGCCTAGAGTATCTTTGCTACTCTCACACGCCACAGCTGGAAGCCTCAGATTCCTAAACATGGCAGGTTCAAAATATCCTAATTTAACTTGTTATATTAACATTATATTTAGTTATTAAAATAATTAAACTAACAAGTATAGTTAGTGTTAGCACATTTTCCCACCTGCAATGCACTATTATGGGACGACTGTCTTCATACTTGTGATAATTTCTAACTTTTCCCAGAAAGCACAAGAGAGGAGTGGCATTTCTTGGGACTCCATGGTCCGGCCAAGATATAAAGTGAAATTGGCGAACTTCCCTTGATTCATTGTTTATATTCTAAAGCCAAATATTAAAATCCAAAAAATGTAATTAACTCAGTGAAAAGTCACCTACACAGTATAGCATGCATTACACATCTGCAGCTGGTCTCAAATTTCAATATTATATATATTAATAATGTGTGTGTGTGTATATATATATATATATATATATATGTATGTATATATATATAATATATTATATATGTATATATATGAACATTCCAAATCTCCTATCTAAAATACCTTACATTTTTTATTTGAAGAGTTCGAATTACAAAATCAGATAAGAACACAGTGGTAACTGATGACACAGTCAAATGACCATGTGTCTCTGACTCTTCATCAGGCCAATATTGGTAGCATTTGTCTTTTCCCTTCTCCACCAAATTTGTCAGCATGACAATAGTTGGCGCATTATAGTCCCAAACTGTCCTCCAGAAATCGACAACTGTTCCTAGAAGAGGACCTTGTGAAGCTATATACTCTTTTTGTCGATTGTAACCCTGAAATGCAAAACATTAATTAAATAAGAATCTGTGTGAATTGATTTGAAATCATACTAGCAAAATAAAGCATTAATACCCTAAAGTTACAAATAACATATTATAATTGGCAAATTATTCACACAATACTGAAACACTATCCTAACTTACATCAATAAAGTTAGCATTAACATAATCATACTGAAATCCTTCTACAGGCTTTAATTTCACCCGAGTTTCATCAACTGCAAAAAATATAAACAAAACACCAGACAATGTATTCATTCTATCATATATATATATATATATATATATATATATAATTATATATATATAATATATAAGTATACAATAAAAAGCACGGTTGAAATAATAAAACTAAAAAACTATTATTGAAAGTATGAGAACTCACAAATCTATTCAACTTACATGATTCTATGTTCATGTAGCGATTCCTGTATCTGTTCTCATCCTTGGCAAATTCTACAGCAGGTTTCTTAGGAGCACCATCCTGAATTACCTACAACACATTATATTATTTAATGATTCCTTAGCAATTTCTAAACATTGTGTGCCATTACATGTGGCATGATTCAAAAATGATTTCATAGCAATGACTCCACTTTACTTAACTTTTTGGCATACACACCATTTTAAAGAATGATAAATTTATGGGTACAGGTGTTCTAGACAAGTTATGAAGTTCACAGTCCCCAGCTTATAGCTCAATTTTAAAATTCGAAAACCGTTTCCTATTTATGGAAGCTACACTAACTTTGTCTCAGGGATAACAAGAGAGACTCGGAATTAAAATGCTATTATATATATATATATCTTATAACCAATAACATGTATACCTTATACTCTTCTATGAATCCACAATTCTCATTTAAGTGCATTGTCTCTAAGTGTGATGAAAAGACTTCCACAGGAATTGGCTCCCTAACTTCAGCTTCCTGATGTGGTGGTGAGTAGGCCACCATGTTAAATGCTTCTGCTTCTTCGTCTTTGATCTTCACCAATTCCTGATTGGGCTAAAGGTTAAAGTTAATACTCCATTTAAATCATATGAAAGTTTACTTCGGTGAAATATAAAATGATGAAACAAACTAATGTACTACAACATATGCCAGATCACTCTACTTACCTCATATTGTCCTAACTTTTTCCCCTTTCTTCTAATTACTCTAAACATAAAATTGTTACAGTTAGCTATTATCATCAACAATTAATTATTTAAATACCAGTTATTTATTTCAGCACAATAATGGCAAGTGAGCCTATAAATTCTGATCTTATATTAATTAACAGCTCTTTATGAACAGCTCCATTTTTATTAGCTACTTGTTTGCTATTGTTGCATGACAAAAAGTGCGTAATAGCTACTTATATTATGCTTATTGTATCAGAAAGTACAAATAAGGCACCAGCAGAATGCCGATGACCAACGCTTGGTGACCACCCAGCTAGCTTGTAAAAAACACTTCATCATAATAATACAGCCTTGTCTTGTGAGCTGCATATTTTCTTGCAACAAAGAACTACTTCATTTTTCTCAGAAATAAAAACAATAAGTCATACAATTACATGAAAATGCCAAGCATACAATTCAAAATGGTGGCATAGTCCCACCTACAACTAACGTATGATGGATGCATATTGCAAATTTATCTCCACATAGAATTGTGAGTCAGGTTTACTCACTAGATAAGGAGAATAAGTCTATAATAGTTTCACTATAATTAAAAAGAGCATTTATTACATCAAAAAAAATAGCCAACTTCACAACAACAAACAATATTGTCTGCTAGTAATTATTTCAGTGCAACTTATTATATAATAGATAAGTGTACATTAATGCTTCATCACATCCTACCAAATGCTTCAACACTAATCTCTAGAAAATTTCAACAAATTGTGAATGTTCATTTTGAATCATGTCTCATTTCAATTAGTTATTTAATTATAATTGAAGCATAGGTAACCATTTTTAGTAGTTAGCTAAGTTCACAAAATCATTTTCAAACTTACAGGCAACAGCATAATAAGCACAAAATCAGAATAAGAATCACCCCACCAAGTGCACCACCTCCAATGATAAAATATAAGGTCAGTGGAGCAGGTCCTACAGGCAAATCAAATAAATACATTCACATAAAAATAATTACCTTTTAGTGTGACTAGAGTATGGTTTTGTTTATCCAATAGTAAGTAATGAATAATGTACTTTAAAGTCACTGTTATAATTTGATGGCCACATACTGATTCATAAAAATGATGTATTTTATTGATTATAGTGCACCATCAAATTCTAATTATTCACAACATAAAATTAACACTTCCCCTAACTAACTATTATAACTATGTACTCACTAGTGGTATAAATTGGATAGTATGCACTTGATGTAAATTCAGTGTATTGCCTTGCGTTAGTGTTGGCTTGCCTCTTAGTACGGCTAGATGTTAACTACAAATATGCAACAAATACAAAGGATAAAAATACTTGAAAAATTGTGTAATGATAATATTTGTAGAGTTGATAATAATCTGTTGGAGTGAAAAAGAAACCTTTATCAATTTGTTCTTACGTGATCATTGGAGATGGGGTAAGCCCTAACAAAGAAGGTATAGCTAGTACCATAGCAGAGTGGACCATTGTGATATTTGTTAGGTCTGTCATTTGGTGACTGTGATCCATTTAGACCAACTATGAATAGTTCCTTTAGCATATGATCATCAAACTCTGTAGTAATATAAGCTATTGGTCCAGTTATCTTTTTCTTGCAGAATTCTTCTGAATATATATTTAAATTATTAATTGTTGGATACTCTTCATCTGGAGGCTTAGACAACTCATAGTACATGTCAGGCAGAAGAATCACCGCAATATGATAATGACTGAGAAATAAAGCAAATACAACATGACTACTACAGAGTAATGAAATTAAATTGTTCACAGTACCTGATTTGTCCATTCAGTTCATCAAACTTTGGTAATAGCATTGAATAAGTTAAAGGATAATCAAAAAGTTGTATTGGATGAATGTCTGAAGGCTCGTCTGGTGGGGGAGGTGGTGCTATGAATAAATAAAAAAATTGTAGCTACAAGATGAATTAAAATACATCATAATTTTAATAATATGCTTCTTAATCATTTAAAAAAGATAACTCATTGTTCTTAACAAATTATTGACTGTACAAAGAAATGTCAATAAACTCTCTACAAACATTCAACCATTAAAGACTGACATATCTCAAGTTTGTGTTGAGTTATGCTAACATTACTTACTCCAACATGTATTCTAATCACATGCTAAGTTTTTCTCTTACCAGGGAGTGTAGTAGCACCAAGTGTAGACGAGTTCATTCCAATTCCATTATTTACTTTGGCTTGATTCTTAGCTGCTACTCTGATTTCATAATTAGTTTGAGATACCAAATTTTTCAGAGTGTATGAGCAACTTTGGAAGTCACATTTAAATGTTTTGTTACCAATATGGCTGAAATTGCGATTATAAAATTTTGAACCAACAAAAAATACCTATTAAAAGAAAAATGCATATAATAGAACAAATTTTAGTTTATATACAAAATTCCACTTCCTCCTGTGCCTATACACATTACACAAAGATATAGTAGGCTAATTTTAGCTTGCCCCAAGTAGCCCACATCAATAATCACGGGAGTATTGTTACTACCAACCACTTCCAAAGGAGTTTCGCAAGTCATTTCACAATCAGATACCTCCTAAACTATGTTCTCTTTCTTAATACAGCAAACACGTATACCATACAAGATGCAAACATAGGGAAGCAACTAACAGCACAGATAGTACTACCTCTATAAACTCCATTGAACGATGAAGACCAGCATGTAATTAATAAGTATTACAACATTAGACACATTGACTTTAATTATACTGTGCTCATGTGACAATCAATTAATAAGAAAAGCTTGACACCTGACTGAGTTATGCCTTAATCAAATGGGTTTTGTGAGTCAAAAAATAATAATTTACAAAAACATGAAAAATAGGTCACCAAAGGCCAACTTTACTGCAATTAGCTTTTCTCCTATCTTCCTAAAATTCTGCTGAATGCTACCAAAATCATTCTAACCTAAAATGGAGAAATAATGGGCTTTGATTTAGACTGTTTTGAGCCAAAAATATAAATACTAGTAGGTCAAAAAGGTTGTCACTACACAAACTATGGAATGACAAATAGTATTGCACACAACAACCCCGTTGAAATAACGAACACATGATAATAATATGCACACTGTCAGCTTTGACACAACTTTTAGCAACAATGCAACCAACTGTTGCATATTGTGTGCATGAACAACATGGAAGTATTTTACATGTGTAACTCTATTGAAAATCGACCACTGAGAGACATAATGTTGTGTGTATAAATGTATTTTAAATAATTATATGACGTATTAAATCTATTCTCTCTCCTTCACAAGAAATTATGAAATTATGACAAATAAGTTTTGGTCTAGTAATTAAAATACTCTATGGTACCTACGATGTATTCTATAATGATTCCATTTGGTGTATCTGGTCGATTCCATTGAATTTGAGCAGCAATGGTAGATGTATTAATTAATGATAATTGCAGTGGTGGGGATGATGCTAAAAAAAAAAAAAAAGTAAATAATAGTAACATCCAAAATGTGAGTTGTAACAACTGCACTGTAGATTATCTATAAGATTTGACTGCAATACAGAATAAAATCTTAATGAAGTTAAAGGAAAAAAAATGTTTCATAATATTTTTAAAATTCCTATATATTATTAAAAACTTACAATATTGTAGAGTTTCTATTTTATTTGATCGACCACTTGGTTCACTGCATCCAATTTCATTACAGCCTCTTATGGTAACAGTATAATTAGTAAAAGGTAAAATGTTCTCATTGCTGTCAATAAGCTGAGAGTAGGAAGTGTTAAGAGGATGACTGTTTGCTGCAACAGTCTTATTAACATTAGTAACTTCTGAAGTGTCTTGTGAAGTGATTCTCAAAACAAAACGTAGATGATTTTTATTTCCATCGAAGCTGGACATCCAATTTATATTAAAAGACATGGATCCCGCATTATATGCTGTTAAGTGTAATGGAGGATCTGGATTTTCTATGTAAAAATGCATAGCTAAAATAATATACAGTTGTATACATTCTAATCTTTTGTTTGACTGTATGACTGTATGATATATATAGATAGTTAATGCCAAAATTAATATAGATTATTTGGCCAATTATAATAGAATTTAGGAGAATTTTCTGACCATACAGGTATACATAATTGTATAAATGGACTATAATTAAGTATTAACACACTGTCTTATGAGTAGTTAATAGCATGTACTTTGTCATTGTATATGTGACTTCTATAAGTCTTGTTCTTTTCCCATTTGCTATATGCTGATCACTGTCATGTATAAAGCAAACTATATAATAATATTTACAAAAAAATGCTAAAACAGACTTTTAGAGTTACTCTGAACTCAATGCGTACCCACATAGCCATCACTTTGTCATGTGCAATGATGATATATCACAAAATTACAGCTATTTATCCCAGCTAAATTTTCAATAAATTAAACGAAGCAACAAAGGCGCGAACTCTCAGCACTACTATATACTAGCTAGCTATTACAAATCATCTCAGACCGAAAGGAATAATTCATTGGCTGTTCCATTCAGGTATCGACCAATTTAAAACAGTAAATGCAAATGCTGTCTTAGGCCAGAGACACTCACAGGTATGATTTTTCAATGCAAAACTCAACTTCCAGCACTCCTTTAACTCCCAACATAAAGCAAAACTCCCGTGAGCAGCAAGAAATTATTCGCTCATGTGATAATGATGTGGGGGAGTTGCCCACAAGGCTAGTACCTTTGCAGAGCTGACAGTTTCGTGTTCTATCAATAATCAGCCTGAAATTCAAAAAGTAACTCAATAAAAAGTCATATATCATCATTCTGAGTAAGTTTGTACCTAAATCAAATGCTTAATTGTCAGTAATTTCCAAAAACAGAGCGTGACCGACAGACAGACAGACAAACAGATGGACAAACAGACAGACAGACAGACAAACAGACAGACATGGTGACTACTATAACCCTCTCGCACATGAGCGCTGAGGGTTAAACATAGCCTTTGATAACATATATCAACGATACACATTATTCTAAAACAGTACATAAGCTAATGAGCTGACAAACAAAACAGTTGAATGACAACTTACCAAATACTATTATTGAGAAATTTTTTTCAGCAATTACTTGCCCTTTTTCTTCAAGAAAATTTCTTGCATTGCATGAATAATTACTGGTATCTTCTCTTTTAAGTTCTTTGATTTGTAATATACTGAACACAACAGGGATTTCTGTTTGAACTAGCATAAATGTATTAATATTGTTTGGTAACTTGTTATAATAATTTTTATTAGTATATCTACTTCCATTTTGTATCAGTGAATCATTCTTCAGCCATGTTACATTGGGAAGTGGGAAACCTGATACTTGGCAAAGTAAGTCTAACTTGGTATTGATTAAATTTTGAACTGGTGTTGGTGGTATTCGCAACACTACAGGAGGCTCTGCAATACGTAAATACAATTATGATTAAAAAATATTGCCGTACAGTTTTGTTGTAACATTAACTAAATAATGCTGTAATTGCATAAAGAAAAATGAAACTGGTTGATAGCTACATAACTTATCAATGAAATACAAACTCTGTGATCAATATGCCTGTGGGGATGCCCACAAGCATCAGAAAGTACAGGAACGTATTTATGTATTAGCACTCTACAGAAAATAGTTTTAACTAATTTTAAAAATAAAATGAAAATAATTTTATAAACAGATTCACTCCCCATTAAGTGAAATTGTCACTTGGGGCCAGTGGGCTTCGGTTACTGACACCAGATAGAGACTTTATGGTTATATATGTATGTAAGTCCAAACTCTTTCCCAGATTTACCTGATCCTCTCAATGGTTTAGGGGTAACAACAAAGTTTGCAAATGACACACTACTACAAAAGTGTAATTCCGATTAAAAGTAAAACAATTAAAAAATTTTAATATGTCAAGTGTATACATAAGACAAAATAAGTTCTTCTACAGTTGTGTTATATTTTACAATTTCTATGCTAAGAAATCGCAACTGTCCCTCAATAACAATAGAGCTCACATTCTTAGGGACAAATTAACAGAGTTTATACCATGGTTGCTGCGGTAACACCCATGGATTAAAAGTGATATTTTCCCGGTGATTTTTCCTGGGGCTATGATATTTTCCCGGTGCGGTGTCAAGCGAATTCTTCCGTGTTTCCGGCCCAAAATTAAAATGCACTTAAAATTCAATTGAAGCACGCCAGAAAGTTTACTTTAGCAAGTTTACTTTAGCAAGTTTACTTTATCTCCAGATCTAACTCTACCTGGGCTGCTCAGCAGTAAGCAGTAAAGCAGCTAGCTGTGGTAAATTCCTGTGGTATGAGAGCGGCAGGAGAGTTATATGTGGTAGGGCTGGTCCCATATAGGTGGATATGAGAGAGTAGTAGTAGCAGCAACTATGGTATAAAACAGTTATGCCATGGCAACATCAGGGTTATGGAATATCACCACCCTTATCCCTCGGGCTTCGCCCTCGGGATCTGGATGGTTATATTCCATAACCCCTCGTTGGCCATGGCATAACTATTACATAATTTTATAACTATCTTACTCATAAATCCTTCAGAGTATATTATTTTCATGGTTGGAGCACAATGAACAAATAGCAACATTTGTATGTAACATAACTAACTGTACACCAAGTATTATTATATTGGCAATCTCTGGAATATTCTATCTTCAAGCCACTACATCTATAATAAACACACCTATCTTAAGTTACTAATAACTTGCTTATGAATGTTAAACAGTTTAATCACTGACCTTCAACCACCAGAATGGCATTTCCTGAAATATTGCCTTCAGAGTTGTTAGCAAAACATTGGTATATTGCTCCATCAGTATAACCAAGATTTTTTAATGTCAAATTACTTTGCTTTATTCCACTGGGAGAATAATTTTCCGTTTCAATCTCATATCTGTCAGATTCGCTGACTATTTCTGTTGTAGTATTTCCTCCAATCTTATACCAGGCAATTGATTGTTCTGGGTATGCACGTGTTTCACAAGTAAATATGTGGCTTCCATTAGAGGACTTTGTAACTTTATCAGAAATTTTCAAATTTTCAGGAGGACCTGGATAAGATACCTGCTATGACATTCTTAAAATTATTGCACCTAGTTCCCTATAATATTTGTAAATAGTTTCACACACGCATAATATACAATTATAATCACCACTTCATCACTTTCAGTGTTGATACTATTCTATACATAGCACCAAGGTGCAAACCCTCAGCACTACTATACACTAGCTAGCTATTACAATCTCAGACCAAAAGAAAATGTATTGGCTATTCTAATGATGTTTCAATACAGCTTGAGCAATGAAAATAGTACATGTAAATGATGTCTTTGTAAGATAAGTTAAACTGGCCAGAGACTCGCTAGTATATATATTTGTCAATGCAAACCTCCACTTCCAGAAACTCCGTTAACTTCCCAGCGGCATAAAGCAAGCTACTGCGGACCACAAGAAATTATTAGCTAACGTGATCATGACGTGAAGGAGCTGAAAGCTTGGTATTTTCTCAAAAATCAGCCCAAAATTCAGAAAAGTATCGCAATGAATGGTCATAATTCGCCGTTCTGAGTAAGTTAATACCAAGCCAACAATTAATTGTCAGTAATCTCCAAAATCAAAACATGACAGACAAACAGACAGACAAACAGACAAGATGACTACATAACCCTCTCACGCACGTGCGCTGAGGGTAAATAACCAGAACCAGTTAATAATACTTTACTATTTAATAGCTGTGGTGGAATGCTCCACCCTACAGCTAACTATCACATTATTAATGGCATTCATTTTGCTAGCTAAATGTCCCGCACTTTTTTGTACATCATTTAGATTAAACAATATTCGCACACAACTTTGCTCATGGACATTGCAAGTACTCTAAAATTTCATTTCACATTTAAAAGCGCATTATCAACTCTGAGCATACTCATATTTTGCCAGTTTAGTTCCCGTGTAAATTATATTGTGTAGATTGAAATTCTGTTGTAATCTAAAGCTGCCTCACAACTCTGGTGGCAGCAGCATTCCTGGCAAGTCTCAAAGTCGTCCCACCACAATAGCAGAGTTATTATATTGACAACAAGTGAAGCGACAGAGGTGCATTCAAGAGTAACACAATCAAAAATCAAAGATATTGTTTTAGTAGTTTATTGCCATATTTGTGGACAGACATATGCCATTTTTATACTTTGACACTCACATTTTTTGTGTTCTCTTGATGGTAGACCCCTTCCCATACGCCACTAAACAGAATCCTTCAGTTTAGTGACTTAAGTCTGTCATGCAAGTAATTTTATTGAGTCTGGGAGAGGGAGGAGTGGAAGTGGTTTTTGGGAGCTTATGTGAGCCAAAAATTCATTTACACCATAGCTTTACTAATTGATCTATTTGATAGTTGTGTGGATAGCTAGAAAAAAAAGTGTCATTCTTTCTTGGTGATATTGACTTGTTGTAACTAGAGATGTTTAGTTGAACGGGTCTTGACTAGAATCTATACAAGCCTTCACATACAAAATTTCCCTAAAGAATTTCTACAAAAATTTCTAACCATATGTTGCTGGGGTAGCAAACAGGTAGGGTTCACTCAGATAACTTTAGTTATTAATTCAAATAATAGAATTGGCAAGGCACATGGGCTGACTGACAGACTGAATGTTCACGCGACTGACAAATGAAAAATATGAATGACACAATGACAAGGATGTAATGATAATGTTCAAAGTTCAGTATCCACTACACATCTTAGCCATAACATTTAAATTTAAAGATCACTCATACAAATGGGGTACATTCAAGTAATTATGGTTGTAACAGACGTGCTTCAGTACAAATGGAAGCATATGCTTCCATCACAATCACAAATGCTTAGCATTTTTAACAACTCTTATTCGAACACTGCAAAAGTATAACTTATTGAAAGTAGAAGGAATATGGTACAAATTCATTGCACCCCATAAATTACAAATAAATGCATGTGACAGCAAAATATGTTATTCCAGCAGTTCTGCTACTCAGCTCAAAGATATTCATAAGCCGTAGCTTTTGAAAAATGTCGATGCTATAAGTATCCAACCTTACCACTTCTAAAGCTACAATACATATATAAACTAGTGATGTGCTTGAGCACAAATGGCGAGCGAGCCTAAAGACTATACTATTTTTATACGAATGATTTTGACTTCTACTGAAAATAAGGTCCAGTTTTTAATTTTCGCATACACGGTAAAGGGATTTCAGTGCCATAGTAACAACTCTCTGCAACGGCTTGAATTGAAGGAAAAAAACAACAACAAAACAATACACATTATTTAAAAGTTTTCTTTGTGATATTCTTTAGCTAAGTAGTGGTTGTAACACACAATGCTTTGACACAACTGGACATGCACCTACACAGACTTACCTTCGCAGTAGTCTAGTGGACAATGTATTTTCAAGTAAATACTGTTGCGCACGGCTTATAACCATGACAAAGAGCGCATTGGCTTACCACCGCCACTAACTCGAATAGAAATGGAAGTCCCTTAAGTTTTCAAGTTTTAACTGCACCCGCAAAAGAATTCAAAACGGTAAACAATTCAATTTCTATGGTGATACGGGTACTGATCGATAAACAGAGGATTCTGTTTAGTGAAGTTTGGGACGGGGTCGACAACCGAACTAACACAAAAACGCGAGGGTCAAAGTACAAAAATGCCTTCGTACGTCCATACATACATACAAATAAATAAACATCCCCGATTTTCGATTGTGTTACCCCTGTAAGTGTCTCGCTCGCTACGCTCGCTCGTCAATAATATCTCTTTAAAATACCAACATCATACAAAATACTGCATGCAGCTATCTCATGATCTAACTAGAAACAAAATTATGGATAAAAAAATAGACATACCATACACATCCAGTTGTGTGTAATTAAAGTCACTGCCTGCAGTATTTGTAGCTTCCATTAAGTAAATTCCTTTGTCAGATTGCTCCATATAACTAAAACTTTGGATAATATTTAAAATCGTAAGTGTCCGTCCATTATTGCTAAACTTATGCCTAGTAGAGTTTCTGCTAATTCTTGTGAAAGTCGAAATATTGAAGGTATTTAAAGTAGAACTGTTCTTATAGTACCAAGTAATGTTATCCGTTTCTACATCAGGGAAAGCATCCTCAACCTTGAATGTAATACTGATGTTATTACTCTTATATCCAATTAAGAACTGATCATCTGACAATTCCACTCTAGGCTTTACTACACACAAAAAATGTGCCTTATCATAAAAAATCAACACAATAAAAGTATAAATGTATACATAAAACTTAACAAAATATACATCGTTTAACCCATTTATTTTACTATTTCTCTTTTATGTTGTTATTATTGTTACTGTTGTTTATTACTCTGCTCCTCCAAATAAAGTTCTTCACTATTACTCACAAAATACTATTACTATTAACATCATCTTTAATAACATACCAAATACTGTTAAATTGAACATGACACTGTCAGCTCTCATTCCACTTCCTGGAATATCAGCAGTAGCAGAGCAAACAAATGCACCTGAATCTCCATCCTCAGCATTGAAGAGTGTCAGAGTTCTACTCACTTCATACAGATCAGTCGTAGGGTTCAGTAATGACAATGGACTTCCAAGCATGACTCTGTTCATTAGAAGATCTTCCATTGATGCTGGTCTTCCTTGGTCTCTGGTCAGATTTGTTCCATCATAGAAGAATGAAATTATGGGCATTGGAGAACCAGTGGCATTGCATGTGAAAGTAATGTCTGTTTGCTCATTTGTAATGAAAACATAAGAATCCATAGGAGATGTCATCCTTGGTGATTCTATAATACATGCACAAACATCCAACTTTATTATTTTCTATTATACTCTGTAATCGTAATTGCATACATTAAATATGCTCTGTTTTCTGTAAATGTGATCATTTTTACGTAATACATACCAACATACAAAGTAAATTTTGATTTACTTAAATGCATGTCTTTTATTTTAATTACTTACCATATACGAAGACCATAGATTCACTTGAAGTATCAGAACCAAGACGGTTGGTAGCAATGCAAGTGTAATTAGCAATGTCAGTAGCAAATGTAGTCGTCACTGAAAATGTACTTGAAGTATTAAGACTGGATGGGTTACTATTTGATACAAGAATATTCCTTCCATTCTCCAGAACTGAAGATGTATTGAAGATTCTCTCTGTGCCATCATCCAATGTTCTGACCCATGCTATGATAGGTTGTGGAAGTCCATCAGCTGAACATGTTAGAGTTAAGCTCATGGGACTAAGTATATTTAACATAGCCGTGGGAGAAATTGTCACCACAGGAGGAACTGAAACAGAAAATACAGTTTATGAGGAGCAAATAAATATTAAATATAATTACAGTAACTATCATTAATAAAATAGGATACTGGACAACACAAGAGTAGTGTATTTCATATCTAACATATTCAAATCTGAAGTTCCTATTATAAACTTACAGAACACAGTGAGATTGAAACTACGTGACTCTATTCCCACTGTATTGTTGGCAGTACAAGTATGTATTCCACCATCTTCTCTTAGAACATTTGATATTGTGAGATTTGAAGTAATAATAAGATATCCTTCTGTATCTGTACTCAATGAAGTAGTTACTTGTATTCTACTATCAGTCTCTGTAGACCAAGTGATGATGGGTCGTGGGTAGCCTCTGGCAGTACAGCTGAGAGTGAGTGAGTCTCCCTGGTCTCTCATTACTAGCATATCATTACTAGGGTCCACTATATTGGATGAAGCTAGAACAGAAAAAATTATATTACTTACAGAAGTAGTAATCATTAATCAATTAAAATTTTATATTTACCTGTTACAATAACACTAAAAGTTAGATTATCACTATTGACTGGGTTGGTGGCTGTGACTGTGTAATCTCCAGCATCTAATGGTATCAGTGAAGTTCTCTGTAGTGAAGACATTACTGGAGCTTGGTCTGACAGATCTGGGTCGGTAAAATTGACTCTACCCTCTTGGTTCATTAGAATGGTGCCATTGTGGGTCCAAGTGATGTTAGTGAGTCTGAGATTGAATCTCCTAATAGATACTGCCAAATTTAACACTGATTCTGCATCTACAATTAGCCTTCCCATTTGACCATCACCCAGAACTATGCTGGGTGCAACTACACAATAGATCATAGACAATCAATGAGTCATAAATGCAATAGGTAAACATAACTTACGATGTACAAGTAGACTAAATAAAGTACTATCATTTCTAGTTCCAGTCGCTGGAATATCAGCAGATGCTAAACATTTGAAATTCACCAAGTCTCCTTCTGCCACATCAAAGAGAGTGAACACTCTAGTGACCTCATAGAGCTGAGTTGTGTTATTGATGGTCATCATCTCTTCACCCAACATCACTCTGTCCACTATACTGGCTCCTACTTGTTGTGTGGGCCTTCCATCAGTACGATTGAGTGACTGACCCTTGTACATAAAGGAGATAGAAGGAGATGGAGAGCCAGTAGCTGTACAGGTGAAGGAGATGTCTGTCCCTTCATTAGTAGTGAATTGCTTAGATACTATTGGAATTATGATGTCAGGTTTTTCTATATATTACATTTAAAATTTAACAAAAAAGTAAAATTACATTGATGTGAGCAACGAAGAAACTTTCACAGATAATATACACTTAGTTCTTCACATTAGTGATATGCTTCAGCACAAAATGACCAGATAAAATTGCATTTTTGCCATTGCAAGATTTGTAGCAATACATTTATTTAGTTTACCTGAAGATAAAACACTTAAATCTGATACAAGTTGATTTTTATCACATATACAATATGTATACAAAAAGGCTACATTTATTTTATTTGCTTAATGTGTTTATGATGTGATATGGCATAGACTGCCAGAGGTAGGTTACTGCCACCAGAGCTGCCTGGACTTCATGTTTTATGGTGGTCAATCCAGCAGGTGTTTTCTCTGCTGAACCAAGCAACTTATTGTATTTGCCTATCCTTCAGTGATCATTTCAGCTTCATACAGGAAGCCAAAAATGTAAAATGTATTCATAATTGCTGTTTCTTTTATTTGCTAGATGCAATTGAACATAAACATAAAGTAAAGACATGTCAAACTGTACTTTATTCTAAAAACTTATGAAATTGAAATCACAGGTAAAGTACCAAGGCTCCCAGAAATTCTACAAAAACTGAAAATTTTTGCTGCCTCTAAGATTTCTTCGATATTCAAACAAATTTTTAGCTAATGCTTAAATCCAGCAAATCCAGTTGGTACAACTACAACCAGAGATCTTAATAGCCTAGATTACAAAACCAGCTGACAGAACCGAACAAAACATGATGATGAGAACAAGCTGCCATTAAAGGTTTCAAAAAACTACAAATTTTGCAATATTAGACCAGTTTCGCAACAGCATCATGCTATAATAATTATGACTGCACTTGCCACTCTTTTTTGTTTATATTATTATTGTGTAGCTTGTTTTTACTGCCATTTCCTATTAGTTATTGGTACTATGTCTATTTGCTTCTTGTATTGTTGTTGTAAATGATCGGGATAGGATTCATGTTTGCATTAAAGTTGCGGAGTATGCTATAGGCTTCAAAATGTTCGACATATTACTACTGGTTAAGACGAAAATGTTAAGATCAACATAGCAGTTTTAGATTTCTATTGTAATACTTGACCAGCTCAGGTTAGACGAACTCATTCACTATCAGTTTACAACTGAGACAAAGTAGGCATGAATACCAATACTCTTGTACGATTGAACAATGTATCTGACAGTAGACCAACAATGAAATTTCCTACTTGTCCCACACTCTAGGAAATGTACCTATCCTACACCTATTTTATGTAGGATAAAGTTAAATTTCATAAGCTCAGGAAATTCAGCTCTATCCTGTGTAGGATAGATGTAGGATAGATTATACATTTTCTACAGCATGGAACATGTAGGAAATTCCATTTCTGGTCTTGTGTGAAGAGAATAAATCAAGTGAAGTGTTAAAGCAACGAGTGATTTACTTTCATTATTTTTTGACAAATATGACAGGTCTGAATAGCTAATGTATCACTATAATTCATTGGAATTCAGCCCAAAATATGATTTCATTACATTTAACTGAAAATGTTCAACAATATTTGTAATGCATACAATCTGCTGGTACATATACAAATTATTGTCAGCTATCTATATAAGGTAAAAAATTTTACAACATATTAACAATTTCTAGGTCAAAATATGAAATTTTGCTGTAGAACAATTTTTTCAAGTGACGATAAAGACTCAATTTCATATATTACCAGTCAGTTTTGTGCAACGATTCCTGAACAAGCATGATATCCAACTTAAACAATTATCGGAGAACATCAGCCAAAAACAAACATTTCTTATAGAATAACATGACGTAAAATATATTTACCATGACAAAGATGATAAAAAAAAAAAGACTTTCCACTTACAACTCATGCACTAATTCATTCACCCAAGATTACACAATAGTCAAGCTGATTTAGTAGTGCCACCATAAGGTGGTTCTAACAATTGTCTAACATATAAATTTTTGTAACTTAAATATGGTTGCTAGAACACAATTGATGCCAATGGCATTGAACTTGTAATTGAAACATTCACTTAAGGCTAGGATTGGCATTACAATTATTAATTCATTGAAGCATCAAGTAGCCATCATTGCTGGAGCAGCAAGTGTCACCAATCAAATGTACTCTAGCCTGGTCAAATAACAACTTGCAAAAAAGGCAAAGGAGAGACGATTTTTACTTTAATTATAATCACTTTAAATAATGGTATATTTGTATGGAACTTCGTTAGATCTCAAAAAGTTAACAACTATCTTTTTACACATAGTTGTATGTATTAAGATAAATACAATACCAATTGCATAGGTCTTTTGTTTCTTAATTAGGCCTATAATTATATGTAAAATTAATGGACACTCTATGAGGGTGCACTCACATTTTTAGATAAGATATTATAACATGTGGCTATACACTACAAATATTTTGAATGAAATAGAAAATGAGTAAAACAATGCATAAGAAACTTTCTGACTAGCATTTAAAAAATGCTTTTATATTTTTTGGCCTACTCATTGCTTCTGGTGTAAATAAGGTTAGTGAAAATATAGGCTGAGAGTACCTTTGCCAAGTGTAAAATATACGTAGTTTATTCCGTGTTCGATATCTTCACTGCAGTAGTCCATACTAGGGTTGATAACTCAGCTTGTAAAGTGGCTATAACACATTGGGGATCCCCACACCCCCAACTGATATTATAGCTGCTTTGAACCAAGGGTTGGATAGCTTCTCTACTTTATATGAAAGCTAGCAGTAGAAACCAGGAACTGGTAAGCTAGGTTGGTAGCTATTAACTATTAACATGTTTGAAGATAATGACCTTACACAATTACGCATGACAAAACACTGTGAGGTGAGTTATCTCACATGAACCTAAACATACTACTGTAAAGACACCTATCACAGAATATATATATATATATATATAGGAAGAAAGAAGAAAGGTACATAGGAAGCTGGAGGGAGGGAGCGAGGGAGGGAGTTCGTAACTAAAGTAAGTAAAACTCTAGTAAAAAAAGTGAGCAAATCTGTAATGTTAGTTTCACCATGTAATAGAATAACAGCTAAATTATACATACAAAGAAGAAACATACCAAACACAGACACCATTGACTGAGTGGAATCAGCAGTTCCCAGTCTGTTACTTGCCCTGCATGTGTAGTTGCCAGAATCAGTTGCCAGAGTGGATGTAATGGAAAATGTACTGAAAATTCTGTTGGATGGGATTTGGTTAGTAGTAATTTCAAAATCTCTCCCATCCTCTAATTTTGATGATTCAGTATACATTGTCATTACACTACCGGAGACATTTCTGAGCCATGTAATGCTAGCCACAGGAAGACCTTCTGCTGAACAGTTCAATAGGAGCTGACTTGGACTGAGAAGTTGCAGATTATTGGATGGGGAAACCAAAATTCCTGGTGGAACTAGCGCAACAAATGTTTACCAAAAGTACAACAAAATCAACACAATGAATTTTGTGTAATGTTTGTATACCATTGAAACATGCTTGAGTATCACTAGATATACATTGCAAGTACAATGGAATGCTTAATGTATAGCACACAATTTTCAAAAAGATTCTATACTGGCTTTTGCACGATATGCAAAGCAGTCATTTAGCTCTAATGGTTTTCCAAACTAAATGTAAATGAATTAAAAGGAATACACAAAATCAATTTAACAGATCCACAGTTGTAAATATATAACTACAATAATCAAATAATTTTTTTGGGTTAAGTTATAATTAAAAATATTGGCTGTAAAAAGAGAAAATTTCCTATTATAATAATCAATTTATTAGTTCAATTACTGTAAATATATAAATAATAGTTAGGCACAGCCTCAGAGAGAACTAGCATTTTAATGTCTCTGAAAACCACAGGTTGTAGCATTCTGAGCTCACTTAGGCCCCCTGAGGGACACTAAATATGGTAGTTCACAACAATTTAAATCTCAAAATTACACAGGAGCATGAATGTTTTGACCCTGTCCCATGCCTTTCCAATGTTTTTTAATACATCAATGTTACAACTTGGTTGCCTCTGCTAAATGCTCTTCCTTACCATATTATACAGACACTGTTGACGCAGATAGTAGTACTTCTGCTTGTTATAATTTCAATGCTTTGGTAAGAAAAGGGATTAAAAAATTCTGTTTTTTACAGTGTCAACCAAATATCTCAAGTACATCAGCTTACTCACCACAAATTAAGTTTTTAATGAAAGTTATCACACTCCATTGACTTTTGCACATTAATCAATTGCTTGGACACTGCAAACTTGTTAAACATTTTATACATTATTGGTCTTATTGTAGATCCAGCTACTATTACTTTTCCAAGTGGCAATGAAATTGTTGAAGCAGATTTTGCAACTGAACTCCCACTCACTTGTAATGCAACAGGAGTACCAGCACCAGTCATTACTTGGTCGCCAACTAATCCTAAAGTTTCTCCGACTTCTGTAACTATTATTAACAGTGAAGGATTTTATATCACTTCCTCTACCTTCAATTTGTTAAGTGTTCAGTTAACTGACAATGAATATACATGCACAGGAAACAATTCTGGAGGAGTTCAAAGTCTTGTCTTCTCTATTATTGTCAGTTGTAAGTTTGAACAATGTCTAATTGAAAAAAGTTTCATATTTGCTTGATCGATTACAGATGGTCCCAGGGTTGTTACTAATCCAAATAATGCTCAGGCACTCAGTGGACAATCTCTCACTCTTACATGCACTTTTGAAGGTCGTCCTGCTCCAAACATAACTTGGATCAGAATCCGTGATGGCATAGAGACTTTATTCTCCATGAATACCATTATGGAGAATGGAAGGACATTTACCATATCTTCACAAACCACTGACAACATGACAACTAGTGTGTTTAATATTTCTTTGAGTCTCGTTAGTGACGGTGCAAGTTACTTGTGTATGGCTACCAATAGACTTGGGTCTGAAAATTCTACCAAATAATCATAAAAAAAAAAACAATCAATGAAGCTACTGAAAACATTACAAAGTCGTTCTGTGCGGATTTTATTACAGATGCCTTTACAGTGGAAAGGGCACAACTCTTAAGAGAACAGCTGTGTGCACTGATAGAACAAGTTGGATATCTTGTTTAAAAGTGGAAAACCAACTTCCCACAGCTCCTGGCTACTATCCTAGATGAGCTTCCAGAGAATTGATTCTCTTGAGTTGATTGCTGCCACACATTCCAAATTCTTTTATCCAAGCAATAGTAGCTTATGCAGTGTCTCAAGAGTAGTGCAACTGAGATGTTGAGAGTTAAAAGTATTTCTAGGAAATAATCACACAGTTGTAAGTCTAACGTCACACAATAAAACTTACTGCTGTAGTACCAAGAGAAACTGGTTGAAAGACTAAAATTTAGGGAAAAAACTAGAAGTTAGGCAGAGTCCAAACATGTTTGTATTATGTCGTGTTCTTTTACATGAGTAGAAGTCTCACTCAGCATACTCAACCTAACAGTTACTTTACCACAAACTCTCAGCAACTACATAAAATTCACTCGGATTTTACACCAAATAGAAAGGCGACTTAATGCTAAAGTATATAATTTCACACTTCTCATTGTTTCCAGGATTATCTGTAGTGGTTGCTCCTTATACAACTCTGTACCCAACAAAGCTGAAGTTAATATTTGTCTAGTTCCTAATCGTTAAGTTACGGATAACCTCTTTTAGTATTTATATAGAAATTTTTTATTAGCCACAGACTGTTAATTTTAGCTCACTTTTAAAAAAAATTCCAAAGTGATGCACCATGACAATTTAGTAGTTCTGTAGTAAACAATCAATCCAACATTTTTTTCATAATGCCTTTTTTAGGAATGATAATATGCTCTCATTCTTTTACTTAAGCTTTAAGCACACCCTTTATTTCTTGTAAGTGTTTGTGAATAAGCTCTATATCCTTCTTGACTTAAAGACTGAGCAACTGGGAATAGTTTATAAGCTTCAGTCAGTGTGTTTAAGTTTTAAAATATACAAGTCTTATGCTAAAGTAAGACTTAATTATTGCATAGGCAACTTAAGAAACCTGGAGAGTAAGCCTATAGGAAGCTGTATTTTCGGAAGAAAAAAACAACAAGCATAGCACATTTAAGGAACCATGTAGTATTTGTTCATATAACATATTCAATTTGCAATGAAAATTCTACCTTGCTCTTTAATGACATCCAATTTTCTAATAATCACCCATAATAGTGTCTCACTTGCTCTCCAATCTTTATTTTCAATTAAACTCTCTGTAGTGGTATACTGAAGTATAAATGGCAGGCACGAGCCAATATAGTCGTAATCCAAGGACAAGGAAATAACCAATTCATACATAACTAAAAAGAGCTATAATTGAGCCATTGATACTTAATGCTAGCTTTTTTTTTATTTCTTACCTACAACTTTATATAGCAATCAAGTTTTTTTTACAAAAAAGTAACTTGAAACTATACTGATTCTCATATATATATATATGCAATGTTTATTAAATTAAAGTACTATCATACCACATTTTTAAGATATAGCATCAACTAATGTGCAAATATAATTGAATATTGATAGCTATAGAATTCCCCAGTATATTTGGTCCAAAATAGTGTCATGATCTTCAACTATTAAAGGGATTATACATGGTTGCTTGTGATTTTTTTTTAGCCATACTTCAAGTTAATTAAACTGGAAATGTGTGTTTAATGATAAAATTAAGTACCATTATTCATTTTAACAAAAGAATGTGGCATTAACAATGTAAGAATATAATCGACTTTAGGCTATGTGAATTCTAGCACTGCTAATTGCATGCATGGTACAGAAATCTCTAGTTGTGCTTGCTTGTTGTTTTTGTTTGTACTCAAAGACCTCATTCATCACACTAATGTATATAAAAAAACGATTTTTTTTAATATCTCAAGTTAACTTACCAGTCACAGTAACTTGAAATGTGTAGGTACTACTGCCCTCTGGGTTAGTAGCCATTATAGTGTAGTTTCCAGCATCTAATGGAATCAATGAAGTTCTTGTTAACATTGACACCACAGGAGCAGGATCTGACAGAGAATGATTAGAGATAGCCACTCTTTCCTGTCCAGTAGTGAAGACATTTCCATTGTGTGTCCATGTGATGTTTGTAAGAGGAAGGTTGAATGATGTGATACTCACTGACAGTTCTAAAGTGTCCCCAGCTAGAACTTCAGGAGATTGCATTAGGTCTTGACCACCGAGTGACACAGTAGGAGCCTCTGCATAATGAATGTCAAATTTACTTGAAATCGGCACCATTGGTATCAAAATAAATAAATGAGGCAGGGAAAAGGGAATGAGGAATGCTTTTATACATCATACTATACAGAACTTACCTGCTTGAATTAAAGTGACAGTGTCATTTCCACTTCCAAACATGTTGCTAGCCACACATGCATATGTGCCATAATTAGAAATCATTGAAGTAGTGATAGAAATATTGTTGGATGTGGCACTGTCTGATAATGGAGTCCCTTCGGGATCTGTCCATGTGAAGGTGATAGGAAGATCTGGTGTAGTAGCAGTACAGGACAGCACCACTGTGGATCCAGTTACTAGTATAGAGCCTTCAGGAGGAATTTGAGCTGATACACTTGGAGAAACTGAAAACAGAGATTGTAAGTGTTTCCATAAATAAATATTCTTGTTGTATTATTCTTATAAATTTAATGTTTTTCACAAGTTAAGAACAAAACAGTGTCAGAAAAGTTCTGCATATACTTTATTATACTAGCTAGCTTTTCCAAAATATTGAAATCAATCAATTATGTCAATGTTATTATTTCCACTTACTCCTTTGTTTAATGCACAAGTGCTCTACCACTACGACAACCAATGGGCAACCAAACATTTATAATACATCTAATAAGTAAATGAAGGCCAATTGTGAAATAATAAATTAGAAGAATAAACAATGTCAAGGAAAAATACCTTCAAAAAAACAATTTTTCATTGGTCTGTTGAGAGCGTGACTATAGCATAGCAGCACTTCTCACCAGTATAAATTGAAATTGAGTGTTTGGTTGTCTATTGGTTGTCCTAGCTCAGTGGTATTAACTGTATAAATACAGACTTAAATGTTTGGTTGCACATTGATTGTCGTAACTCAGTGGTAGAGCACTATAGTGTGCTAAGCAAGTAGTCTTGTTCGCAAGTGGTCCTGGGTTTGAACTCAATGAAACCCAAACATTTTTTTTTAATTCTATATAATTTTTTTTTAAAACCTGTGAAAGAGAGAGAATAAATCTTATGAGAAGGTGGGTAATAAAGACTATGCACTCGGCCAGCCCTTGGAATGGGATCATATTGGGCCATAAAGTGCTCAAAATGTGCTTTCATTATTATTATTATTATTATTATATATATGTATGTATGTATGTATGTGTGTATATATATATATATATATATATATATATAATACTTATAGCACGAGTCTGAGTACAATATGGGAAAATATTTTATGAGCACGCAAAATATTTTCACGAGCCGAAGGCAAGTGAAAATATGGCGTGAGAGTAAAATATCATTCCCATATTGTACGACGAGTGTGATAAGTGATTTATTGCTTCTTTGAAATTTTTCTCAACCGGTTACAATACAATTTTCATTGATTTTACTCGCTCCGCGCGCGCTACAAGTAGCGTACAATATAAACCGTACAATATGGGAGAATACAGAACGCTCGCGTGATGCGGAAATATTCAAGTAAAAATATCAAAGCTGCAATAAATATATATATATATATATATATGACAGTCTATGGGAAAAGGGGGCACTTCACTCAAACAAAAAAAATTGAGTTATTTATGCTAATAAAAAGCTACAATTTATCTCAACTTAGTGCTAAAATACTGGAGGGTAAAACCTTCCCCGTGCAGAGAAACTGGCAGTTGAACTGGGCTGTATTCAGCAAAGCAATTAAACTAGAAATCGAGAAAACATAAATTGAATTTCCACTTCCGGCATAATCAATGTTTCCGTATACTTAACGGCGTACTCCGCATACGCAATTAAATCGTACAGCCGCTTTTTAACGGCGACTAACGAAGTTTGCGTAGAGTTCTTTTTAGCTTTCACAGCGCTTCACAGCCGGTCTTGTCGGAATCCTTGGCTACTCTACTCCATGTAGTGGTAAACTTTCAGCCAGAGGTAAGCTGTAGATTACATGCACTATTCTCAAAGCTATGCCGTTTTTTTAGCTGCTTGTTTGAAACTCCGCCCATTCCCCGTTTATTGTACTTCGAGAACGAGAGAGAATAAAAAGAAGCTTGTCTTTCCACGGCACGCTTGGGGTCTTTTAAGTTGCTTTGGCATTTGAAATTTGGCATAGACTTAGAGTAAGGGTCACTAAGACTAATTCTGCAAAAAACAAAAATAGGAGAAAGAAAGAATTTTTCCTATGACTTACTTTTGGAGCCTATATCTCAATTTCAATTTTTAAGTGAAGTGCCCCCTTTTCCCATAGACTGTCACATATATATATATATATTCAAAAATGCAATGTGGTGTAAAATAAATACTCACCTCCAAGTGTAATATTCAGAGAACTTGTTGCTGCAGATCCAATTCCATTAGTCACAGAACATGTGTACATTCCAACATCATTGTCTCCAATACTTGGATAATTCAAAGTGTTAAAAGAATCCATTGTTGAAGTAGTTTCATTTGAGAAGCTTTCATGAAACCACTCAAACTTGTAATTCATAGGGTTTCCCCTAATAACTAAGCAGGTAAGTGTAATATTATCTCCTACAGCCACCCTCTCTTTATTAGCAGACACTTGAACTTCTGGAGAAACTAGAGAGAACAACATATTCATGACCAGGGATTACATGTAGTCTTTTCAACAGGTTTATCTTAATTAGGAGAGGATAACTCAATTGTTCATAGACTAATTTGACTCACTTCTGATATGTGCCAAAAGCTCAATCTGTGGCAAAATGCCTCAAAGGACCACACCCCATTTAATCAGAAGAGATTTACTATATCTACTGAACCATTGAGGCTTCAGACTTCCTAACTTGCTTAAAATACTGCTATTAGAGTCACTGAAAGATGCTAAATATCTTAAATGACTAAGGTCAATTAGAATTAGTGACCACTGCGAGCACCCATGTATTTACCATGTTCTTTTGTTGTTTTAATTTCATAACTCAGAATTTGTATTGCAGCTACTAGATTAATGCATGCCCATGCATGCTTGCTGTTGTTGGTTTTGAACTTATCTAAAATGGATGAGAAAGTAAGATTCATCTGGAGATAACAATTAGTATATAGGTGAAATAACTAGTATGGGTTATACTTAATTCTTATGAGAAAAATATTTCCTTGGGTGAGGTACAACTTATATTGCTCCTTGTATATACTACAGCTAAGGCTACCAACTTTGATAGGTTATTTTATACCAAACAAAAATAGCAATCTGAGTATCTCTCTAGTGGTAAAATTGGCAAGTGTTATACCGTTTCACTTATGACATTAATTGTTCAAAGGGATATAATCAAGAGTGTTAGCAAAATCAACCAGAGCAATCAGAGCCACCTGGATAGACCCAGAATCCTATGAATGACAAATGGCAGGAATATGTGAAGTAAACGATGTTTTTGCACCTGGTATCTTTACAATGACTGTCTGTGCAAAAGCTTATTTCAATAAATAACAGACTAAAATTGCAGAAATCATGAGGAACCTTGAAATGTTGACTCTGTAGCAGCAAAGACGAAGCTTTCAAGGTTAGATGCTCATTTTAATTTCAGCAAGTCAGCTCACAGTTTGAGACTTCTCATAGGTGGCTGGGGTCTTTGTGCTAAAATTTAAGTCCTATGTTAGAATTTTCCTACACAAAACTAATGCCATTTGACCAGTAAGATGGGCCATGATACCCCTGATGCTACAATTACAGCAAGGAGCATTTTGTTAAGGAAAGGATGGTCTCGTTGCAGCCTTTTATTACAAGTTTAATGCATCATTACATAATTTCATACAATTTAGGGGGTGAGCTGAGCACCATAGCAAAACTTGGGGAACTTCAGCATCTTCCATAGATAGCTGAGGCTCTTCAACTTCAGAGTGCTAGAAGTAAAGCCAGGCCCTAATGTTTAATTGCTAAACTACGAGGTGACAATTGATATGTAAGCAATTTTTCTGATGCCACAACCATTATGCATTCACTTCATTTATGGAAAGGGTTGCCTCACTGCAGAAAAAAGTATTTGAACTTATAATAAATTTTTCTTATACTTGTTCCACCTGAAGCTTGCAAGAACAAGAAATTGATTTTTTTAACAAGTATTTTAAAAAACATTTTTGCATTCTATGGCTCAAAAATTGTATAAAATATTAGATGATGACTTTGGGGCTAAAGGTAAAGTAGAGAGAAGGCTCTCGCCAATGCAGACAGCCTAAGGGAGAGGGGTCATCAAACCAAGCAAAATTCCCTTAACGCAGACTGCTAAAGGGATGTGGTTAGGAACATTCTAGAACTCACTTTGCTCATACTTTGTTATAAGTTTGTATTACCCCATGCATAGTTCTAACCATTTGGTTTCCATGTCAACTTGAGAACTGAATAACCTGACACTCCAGTTGACGGCATAGGTGTAGGAAAAAATGTATTAATTGGGACAGGGGGCACGACATTACAAGGACCAAGATATACTTGAGGGAGTGTGTCCTCATACAAAGATATTTGCACTATAGTTTATGTCTAATTAAGTTAAGGAACTCCTATCATTCAGTCAAATTTTGCCCATGTCCTAAATATCGAATTCTTCTATCTTCTCTTTCTCAATGCAGCTGTAATATAATTCATGAATATCTAAGTAATTGTTGGCTACAAAAACAAAGAGGTTCAAATTATTGAAGGACCATGTTCTCCCCCCCCCCCCCTCCCCCCCAGTACCCATTCCACTTCCCACCCCCACCCCAGTTCTACACCTCTGGATGATGGTTGGGTCTTAGTTATGGGCAGTTAAGGCACAGAGCTTTGGTATACAGTGGTGTCAAAATGAGAATCGGGGATATCTGTTCGTATATATGTGGATGTACGTAAACCATTTGGTACTTTGATTTACGCGATTTTGTGTTTGCTTGGTAGTCAACCCAGTCCACATATTTCACTAAACGGAATCCTTTGGTATAGCGATCTTTACCCATATCATCAATTGCTAACCCTTTTGAATTAAGTTGTGTTTGGACATATCTGATTTTTTTTGCAGACAAAGTTATGTCTCTTACAAGTTTCTGTAATTGTAAGTTATCTTGGCTAATACCTGTTTGTCATAGTTATAGCCCTAGCAACAGTTTGTTCTTATACTTGAAAATCCATTCTGATACAGTGAGTCAAGAAAGTAAGTATTGTGTTGGTATAGCTATCCAGTAAACAAGCGAGTGTGAAAGTGTAGAGTGTTACAGCTATTGCTTAGATAATATTAAAAAAAACAGCATAACATAAACAACTACCAAATAACATAATATTAGCTTCCTTTACACAGCATTTTCAGCTACTGCTGTAGTGAGCAAGTCATCATTTAGGGTATGACTATAAGCTGTGCAGTATTTCCTTAGAAATGCAGGGTTTTTCTTAAACTTAATAGTTGCAGAGAGTGGATACTATGGCATTAAATTCCCTTACCATATGCCATTTCAAAACTCTGCCTAGTTAGAGTGCCTTTTGTCAGGAACACAGGTCATTTAGCTGAATCCAACTATTATAGTCAATGGCTACATGCTACTTGTAGCTACCTTTAGAATGAAAGCACCAGAGGTGCAAACCCTCAGCGCTAGTTGTACACCACAATCTCAGCTGCTGTCACCAACTAGATCACCATTGGTGCGAATGCTTGGCCTTAGTTGTGCACAGACACTCTCAGGTATGACAAAGTCGTACTTTTAAAGAGCCCTTGGGCATAACTTACACACAATTTTGTTTTGTTGGAGCCTAACAAACAGCATAATAAGCCAGGTTCCTCCAAACTACAGCATTGTCATGAGACACATGCTTCAGATAGCACAATAGTTCAGCACACAATACAATAATGCATTAGTCCTGGGTAGCCACGCTTCTGGGACTGTTCAACACTTTCTAAATCCCTTTTCCGTGCTTGACACATTACCATAGTCTTCTTACGACTATTCAAGGACTTCATGGCATTCTGAGGTTTGAGAATTAACTTGGGTTTGACAGAAAAGCTATAGCCACAGGGACATTTGGACTTTCTGACATGAATTTCACACGCACTTCGAGGACAAGCTTTCTTAAAAGCAGGCATTTTATAACTTACAGTTGGAAAAGAGATTCTTTTCGCTCCTTCAGAACAGAGTAGAGAGATAGCGGCAGATCATACAACAGAACAGAACTCCGAACCACGCGCAAAAAAAGGTCGGCAGCTCACGTGACGTGGCTTGAGTATAAGGGGGCGTAACCCGCGCAAGGTAAAGCTTGTAACGGCCTAAATTTGACTCGTGTTTTCTAGATATTTAAATTCAAAACAAAAAATTTGGCACATTAAAGGCACTTAAATAATAGAATACCCTAACTTGATATAATTGTTTTAGCCTGAAAGTCGTCCATCATCGAGATCCGCAGTGACTGACTGACTGACTGACTGACTGACTGACTGAATGAATGAATGAATGAATGACAGACAAAGTGAGTACTGTAACCCTCACGCGCATGCGCGCTGAGGGTTAATTAGACTGAATGATGCCTCTAAAACTAGGTGAACAGGATCTAAGATATTAACTTCAGGCAATGTAGCCTTGTTTTTACTTTTATATACTGATTTTGTAATCAACTTTTATCAGATTCTACTTTGTGTGAATTATTTGTGCACATTGGCTCGCTTGCCATTTGTGCTGAAGCACATCACTAGTAGTATACGAAAGTTTCAACAGTTATACTGCTGTCTCCATCAGGTTACAAAAAATAGTGAATTTAAATTAAAAGTGCAGATACGGAAAAACGCATCTAGCTATAGGGAAAAGTGAGTGAAAGTTGGTAAGTGAAAATACTGATGTGTTAAATTTGATGCATGAAAACAATGCAAAAAAATATTAATTATGTGAAGTGTCAATGGAGAACTTCCCAAAATGTTAGTATGAGTAATAGCACGGGTAACCGTGCTATTCGGGATTAATAGCACGAGTAACGCGATTCAAATAGGACGAGACGAAGCCAAGTGTTATTTCTATTGCTTTAAGAGTGCTATTGATCCCTAATAGCACAGGTTACCCGTGCTATCACTCGCTAATAGTAGGCCAGCTTTTAAAAAGTCATTTGCAATTGTAGCTATATTATATCGTTCACTCACTATCTCCTTATTTCAGGATTAGCTTCCGCTGGAACTTTCTTTTCAACGTGTGGCTCCTCCTAATCTGTTTGTAAAACATTCCGTCTAATATGGGTAGAGGTTCTGTGGTAAAGAAGGACGTTGTCTCCAACTAAAAACTACTCGAATTGTACGTTTCCAAGGTTAACACTGTACGCGTGCGCACTTACCCGTACTATTTTACTTAGCTACCGAGGTATTTTACTTAGTTTCCACTTAGTTACCGAGGTATTTCAATTAGTTACGTGCTATTTCACTTTCCCCGTGCGATTTCAATTTGTGGTAGAAATTGTTCGCTGCCACCTGAGTTGTCACTCGAGTCCTAGTACGTGGAGGTTGTTGTGGTTGAGGGCCCGCCTGTAACCGACGTAGCTAGTCACCCAAGTTTTCTGGTTAAACAGTTTAACTTGTGAGTTGTAACCAAAACTTCACCGTGCGATTTCAATTGAACAGCAATTTTTCCCATACATTTTTTAATGGGCAACTTATGCGCCGTACTAAATACAAAATTGAATTGCTATGAATGAACATATGTGACTGTCTACAGGAAAACCGGGCACAACGCGGCGTGCGTAAATATCGAGAAAAGATCGATCGATTTCTTAAAAATGTATTGTTTCAAGCCGACGGAAGGGAACGGTTCGATCTATTATAGTGGGAACGACTTAAGCTACGACGATAAAACTTGGAGAGCTCAATATCTGGATGCCGACAACTCTGTAAGTGCAAAAAAAAAATGTTTCGAAGGGTGCCGCATTGTGCCCGGTTTTCCTGTAGACGGTCACATATAGTTAATGAACATTTGCCTACAGCTTTAACATGACTTGATCATAGAGTTCAGTTCTGGTTTAGCTCGTATAAGTAAAATTCAAATCAATGACTACATTCTTACTAATGCCTCCCATCTAGGCCTTGATAAATTATTCTGGAATAATTTTTTAATAATAAGGTAACTAAAAGAATTGAGAACAATTGAAAAGAATAGGTAACCAAAAGAATTGACAAAAATTAACTCTCTGGAACTGATCCAAACCCCTTGTAGTAACTTTCAAGCAAGTTTTGATGGGAATAGTGGAACTCAATACTACTCTACTAAGTATTAAAGTAGCTCGATCTCATCACCCCTGAAGTTAAATGAAATCAAACCTGTGGCTGCTGATCTTGAAACATTACGTGCATTGGGAGAAATTGTCAATCTTCTGAAGTCAGAAATGCACACTATTATGTGGTTGCCTCTGAGGATTTGTCCAATAATAATAATTATATTCCATGGTAGAGTTGCATGAGATTAGTCATACTAACTAACTGGTAAAGACTTGTCAGCTGATACTAGTCCATTAATCTTACGCTGCATTAGACTGACACACTTTTTCTTCGCAACAAGAACAATACCTTGAAGATTATTCAGCCATCTTATTGCGCTTATTACTAGACTTTAGAATATACTGTTTGACTGTGCAAGTATTTTTCACAATAGCTAATGTAAATTCCAAGAGCTCAATAGAGATATATGATACACAGCATCTAAACTTTTTACAATTGTTTAAAATGACTAGAGATTGGAAGAGACAAGAACAGGAAAAATGAGAATAATTGTAAGTGATTGCAAGAAAGGGGTTAAGAAGATGATGTCCTAAAGCTGGGCTATATATTATAGCTACCTCTATAAATACCGGTATTCAGGGGAGACTGGTATGACTATATTGGCTTTGGAAATAAACCGGTATACTGGTATTTCAATACTATTCCAGCTGCATTCCAGTCATTATAGTTCCATTATTAGCACTAGACTATTCACAAATAGCACTATAAGTTTAAAATGAACATCAAGCATGACCAGTTTGGTTTTTCAAGCATGCTGATTTGGTCAAGTCTGAACAATGCCTGGTGCCTAATTTCTACCAAGTTCTTCTATTCTCCTGATGGCTATGGAAATCCTAAAGACAAGGATTCTGTAAGGTGAACACTCTGTAAGAAGTGAGTTTTATATAGCAAAATGTAGCAACACCAGCAACTTCCTCAGTCACTTGCTCACTCACCACCCAACTAAATTCAGTCAGGTCAAACAAAAAGAAACTTACTCAAGAGCAGTAGAGCTCATCTTCAAGTATAGCTTCACAGTTATCTCATCGCAGCAAAAAAAAATAGAAAATATAGCATATTTACTTAATAGTATACTATACCTATATTGCTGATATAGCACAGATTTAATATTGTCAATAATCCTAGGATAAAAACAATGGTAAGAGACAAATTAGACTGATTTTGAGCAAATCTAGTAAAATATATTATACTCAACCTAAATGTTGAAATTTAAATAAATAGACACATCAAACTTATTTCATTGTTTTTATTTTAAGTTTTTCTTACCTAGTATAATAACAGTAAAATTTTGACATGTAGAATTATCTTCATTATCGATGCAATAATAGGTTCCATTGTGCTTGCTGAGAGACACATCAGATAACACTAATTGGTAAGAATACAATCCACCTGATCCAGATCCGTCCATAGTCATGGTAGCATTATCTGTTATGTCTTCATTGTCATGCTTCCAAACAGTATCTCCCTCACAAGAACAATTTAATGTTAGTGTCATTCCTTCTTGTACTGTCAACTCTGTTCTGATAAATGCTACAAATAATTAAGCATATCAAAATATCATTGGTTTGCGTGCTACAGTAATATTAAGAAAAACAAAAAGAATGCTTTAACTTGTGGTGATCACATCTCCAACCAAAATGAAATGATTGAATGAGCTCAGCATGAGAGAAGTTTTCATTATCATCACGTAATTCCATACAGTTGCAAAAAAAATACCAAGATAATGTGTTATAGTGTAATACATGCCAGCTTTTTACCTAATTAATTGAACATCAAAAAACAGTGACACCGAGTTTGAAAAAAAGGGTATTAGAAAAAGAAGAATATTTTTGATTACGAGTTTAATATAGAATTTTTTTCAACTCAATGTCACTGTTTTCTGATGTTTAATTAATAAGGTAAAAAGATGGCATGTATTACACTATAATACATTAACTTGGTATTTTTTTTGTCTCAAAAAAAAGTGATATTGAGTTGAAAAAAATTCTATAATAAATCCATACACAAAAAAATAATTTTCTTTTTCTAATACACTTACTGAATACAAAGCAATAAACAATAATTTTGTTGTCAGAGAATTAATATAATTTTTTGGAATACAGCTTTTCTTAACTCAGTGATAGCCATTGATGTAGGTTAAAGACGGTTTTAAGGTAAGAAAATGTTTAAAAATACTAGGTGAGTCCAATTATCTGAAATAATATTATAGGCACTTGTTTAAAGACGGACCAACCTATATAGAATTTTTTTAATGGTTAGGCAAATGAATTAATCACACATAAAATGACTAAAATGATGACCCACATGAACACACATACATATAAACTTATAGTATTGAACGATGTATTTCAGCATTAGATAAGTAGCTGAATAGGAAAATGATTACACCAAGCTCTCTAAAACTACCTTGCGTGCATGGTTCTATGTTTGTACATATATCATAAAATGAGCAAGAAAACTGAAACAATTTGAGCTGCCAAGTGGATTACCATGTTAAACATTCTGGCCACTCTTCCTTTAAAAGAACTGCACCATAAGCAAATAGTGGGACTAAATCTTTGCCGGTTATGTCAGAAAATAGTTTTTATTACATTACAAGTGAAGAAATATCTAAGCTGGCTATAAAAAATGTTTCAAAGAAGACCCAGGATGGGACTGGAATATTCTGAATTATTGGTGAGCGAGCGAGACATTATACAGTGGTGTCAAATTGAGAATCGGGGATATTGGCTATCGAGCGAGCGGAGCAAAGGAGATACTATTAGTGGTGGATAATGCAAAAATCAGGTATATGTTATATGCATATATGTTTGTATGGATGGTATGTATGCAAACGTGCAAGTGGGGGACAATTTTCTCCTAAAAACATGGCTTTTCATGCTTGACCCCAGTTTCTTCTGATACTCCAGCATAAACCAAGTCTTACTTTAACCTTAGGCTCCAAATTATGAGACAATTTCAGCGAAATGCTCCTTTTTATACTATAAAAAAGTTGCTGTGACTGGTTACAATGGCATTGAAAACCCTTTACTAGACATAATTTCAAAACTTCGTCATTTGTTTGGGGCAGCTTAAGTGTTGCTTGTTGGTTTTTGGTAATCAGAATGGCTTAATATTGATACTAAGTTAGTTACCACTTCTTGGAGGAACTGAGGTAAGTATGTAATTCAATATTTGCCAGATAAAATTACAAAAATTACTTAGGCTATTAGTTTATTTTGTAGAGCTGAGAGCTTGTTCAAGAGTAAATGGCAATTGAAGTAGTCAGAATGGCTTAACTTTGATACTACAGAAGTTACCACTACTCAGAAAATTTGAGGTATGAGAGTAGCTCTGTATTTTTTGCTAAAAGTAATAGTCAACTACAATATATTATTTACGTGAACTAAGCTAAAATAAATGATGTAACAATACTGTAGTTTTATGTAACCTAACTAGGCAATATTTGTGCTCAAGCACACCACTAGTTTATATATATATGTGAGCGTACATATGTCATTTGTACTTTGACCCTCTCATATTTTGTGTTAGCTCGGTGTTTGACCCCATGCCACACTTCACTAAACAGAATCCTCTTGTTTATTAACCATTACCAGTGTCATCCTAGAAATTGTATTGTTTACCGCTTTAAATTCTTTGCAGGTGCAGTTAAAGCTCAAAATCTTACCGGAGTTCCATTTCTATTCAAATTAGTGGTGGTGGTAAGTTAATACACTATTTGTCATAGTTATAAGGCCTACACAACAGTAATTACTTGAAAATTCATTGTCCACTAAACTAACCACAAAGGTAAGCCTTGTGTAGATAAGTCCAGTTGTGTGAAATAATTGTGCGTTACAACTACTACTTGGCTAAAGAATATCACAAAGAAAACGTTTGACCTGTTTTTTTGTTGCTTTTTTTTTTTTCATTTCAAACAGTTGCAGCAAGTGGTTACTATGGCATTGAAACCCTTTACCGTATATACGTAATTTAAAAACTCAACTTGTATTAGTAGCTTGAGTGCTAAAAGTTAAAATCAATTGTTTAAACAAAATTAATAGTATAGTTTTAGGCTCGCTCGCCATCTGTGCTCAAACACACCACTAGTAATATATTCTTTACCGTGTTCAATTGCTGAATAATATTAATATAATTATTTATGATTATAGTACGTAGTTACAAGTCTTTACTCTATAACTTTCCATACTTGGAGAGAAAGCCGCAACCTACACTCCAGTGATAGCTGTACAAACATTTTGGAGCGGCAAGATCCAGTCTCATTGAATTATTGAATAAACATTTTCATGGTGAAGATGCTAAAGATTAATGGAGAATTGGTCTCACCCACAACAAATAACGAAATTAATATTAATGGTTCATACTTCATGCACAGATAATCCATTACATGATCTACAGCAATATTTATACCTTGTTCAGAGAAATACTGTAATAAAAACAGTTCTACCCATCCATTTAGGTGGGTGTTATGAATTGTTGTTTTTTTCCTCTACTATAATTAATCAAATGAGTGGTAAATGAGAGAAAACTTACTCGAGTTTTTGATATAAAAAACAACAACACTTATTAGATAGATACTTTAACTCAGCAGTTCTCTATAACAGTATTACAAATAAGATGGAAAAAATTCTAATTGGCTATAACATATGAGCTGACATGGCTCACAGCTAGAGTGTGTGTATGTATGCATAATTAAACTGTCTTCCAGTGCCAGATAACCTTTAAACCTAACACCATGATACTCTTTGGGCAACCATTCCCATTCCACTATGATGATTTCGCAAACAGTGAACACTGCTCATAACCTAAACTAACTAAAAGCTAATCTTCATACACAATGTACTATAAGTATTGACCACCAATTGATGAGATAGTGACTCTATCACAACGCTGGCTAATGCCACAAACCAAACAACATATGGCTTCACAAACACACTTCCAAGTTTATTTGTTTTGTTCTGCTAATGGGACACAAGGAGAAGCTCCTAATTGCTTACAGTATGTTTACTAGCATAAAACTAGTCCTGAAAAGTCTATTTCCAAGTGCATTGTTGAGAAATGGAATTTTGGTTATTAAAAAATTATAATATAAAACTGGTACACAAATCTTCACATTTAACAAACTTTGGAGGATATTATCTGAAATTTGGTCCACAACCCTAGGAATACAATCTATATAATAATATATTTGTGTGTCAGTAAGGACGACGACAACAACGACAACGACCGACAACGACAGTGTGTGTATTCATGAATAATTCAAGAGCTTGGTGCGGTTAGGTAAAGCATCGTCTCTTCTGTAGGTAAAGTGTCGTGTAGGTATCAAAAAGAAAGGCGAAAGTATGGAAGAGAAGGTAAAAGGAGATTAATTGTAACTGAAAAGCGGATGGAATCGGCGAGGTAAGGCAGTGTAGGTTTAAAATGGAAAGGAAGAGAAGGCAAAAAGGTGAGCGATTAATTATAACTAAAAAGCAGGTGGAATAGACGAGTAAAGGCGGGGGTTAAAGAAAGGCTAAAGTGCGAAATAGAAGGGGGCGCCATGACTCAAAAAGAAGAGCTGAAGATAGGAGTGGTGGGATAGAAGAAAAGCTCAGATAGTTCAGAAAAAAGAGAGCAGGAGAGGGAAACTTATGTAACCTTAACCAATGGAGAGAATGATAATTGAGCAGGATAACTTGTGCTACTGCATTCTTACTTTGCAATACGTCAAACGCCACTACGTGGCGGGGTACTTGCTAGTAGTTCATAATTTGTACAAGAGTAAGATTACTAATGTACTAATTGATCAATATAGGATGATATTTTCTCTTTAGAGATGTCATTCTTCACTCATGATCTTTGTAAACATTGTTATTTATGCTGTGGTTCTGAGTATTGTCTATTTTCACTACTCACTGGTTACAAATAGTTCGAGGATGAATATTATAACCACTCTAGCTATATTATTAGAATATCATCATTAACCCTCTCACTGGCAGATTTTTTTTCGATACCATGTTTAAAAATTAATATAAAATGAGGAGTTCAAAAAAGTACCTAGCAACTATATAATGTGAAAGTACATGTGTTGTTCAACATTTGCGGTCAAATTTGGCTGCCTAGCAACAAACCACAAAGTGGTTATTGTGACCAAAACATAGCTATATCGTAACAATGTGATCTGTATAAGTTCAAGTCCAATATTAGAGTTATCTCAGCCAGCAAATGCTGTTGCTCACTGATGACACCAGGAGAGGCGTGACTGTTAGCTGGGAAAAGAGCATCAAGAATAAAAGAATATTTTGCTAATAATTCCAGTCCTCTGCACACACTCACTTCTGATCTAGCAATTTTCTTTCATACTCCTCATTTCATTACTTTGTCAACCTTTCTTGCTTTCAACATAATCAGTAGTACCATCACCTCAATAATATTCTGACCTTGCAGAAGTAAAGTCATCATCCTTTGTATGAATAGAAGAAATACAAAGTAATTCAGAGAGCAAAGGTAGCTCACTCAAATCATTACTTATTGTTGAGAGTTTGTATAAGAAAGTTTACAGCTGTGACTAAATTAGCGCCAATTAGGCATAATAAAACTTACCGCAATGTTCCCAGGAAAACTATTTTTACTTTATTTCGAATATACAGTGTAAATATCTGTTTGTCTTACCTGGAATATTCACTTCCACTTCCTCTTTGACATAGCTGCTGGTATCTTCGCTACCTAGAGTGCTCTACTAGCTCTCATGTTGAAAACTAGTAGTTTCCTCAACCGGCAACGAAATGACAGCTTTAGCGAGCAAGTCCAACTCTCTATCCTCGACAGTAGTACCTCCACGGTAGCTATATAGCTCCTGTGCCCCTTCCCCCACAAGTTCGCAGTTGAAAACGTCGTCGCAGACAAGATCCACCGCCTCAGTTGCAGACAAATTTATCGCCATTTTTCGAACTAATGCCAAGTTTATTTTTACCTTCATCACATAGTAGCAATTTCTATTCTAAAAATACATGAATAGAACAACACATTAGCCGTGCTATGGATGCTGCAGCTAAGCTTTAGCATTTATCATTTAGGGGGAAAAATATTTTTCCCCACATAACATCATCGTTGAGGGCCTATAGGCGCTTGTGCTGGTGAATGGGTTAATGTTCCATGTTGCTGTTTCTTGTTTGATGTTTTTTAACATATTATGTTTGATAATAAATCATTGTTAAATTTATCATTGAGGTACAGTAGACCCTCAGTTATCCGAACACCTCAGGAGCGAGGGTTGTTCGGATATTTGAATGTTCGGATATTCTAAATAAGTCATTTTGAATGGAGTCTTAATCTCTCATCTAATTAATGCACAGCAAAACTCCAATGAATATCATTATAATTCCCAAAAATGGTGTTCAGATTAGTGAGAGTTCGGATAAACAGGATTCGGATAAACGGGGTTCGGATAACTGAGGGGTCTACTGTATCATATGCACACAATGTCACATTTACACTGTTAGTCAAAGTCAATTTACAGAACATCTCTTGTGTGGTTTTTGTTGTTGTTTTTTTTTGGGGGGGGGGGGGGCATTTTGTCATTCTTTCTAAAACTACCTTGTGTGCATATATGGTTCAGTGTATGTACATATATGTGACAGTACTTGGGGAAAGGGACCAATTACGTAAAATCAAAAATGTACAGTAGAGCCCGACACCGACAAAAAAAAAAAATTTTTTTGGATTTTCTTTTTATTGCCCCACTGGTATCTCCTACCCTTTAGCTACACTGACACCAAATTTGAGTGGCTGAAACCGTTGTTTAAGGTCCGAGCGCCCCGTTTAAACACAGCTAACTTTTATTCTCTTTTTTGACCTTCCTTGCGTGCACGGAAATCCAACCCACGAGTAATTGAAAATCGTGGGCGAATTCAATTTGTTGCCTAGCAACAAATTACCTCGACCTCAGAAAAACGCGGCTAAATTCTTATAAGTTTTTGTTATAGCATTGCAGCAACAGAATAGAAATAATAAACGTGAATAATCAAGCTATATAAGTTGATGTTGCTATTTATGGGGTCTTGTAATTGGGATTCTGCAGATCTGGAGACTCTACTGGGACTATTATTGTGTAGGCACTGGAGGAATCAGCAAGTCTCTAACTGGACAAAGGTTTCAGTGATGATAAGGACTTCTGACATACTGCAACAAGAGAAGCAACACATTGTGAAAGTCCATCATTTTTGTTCATTGATTGAAAGTGATTCCTTCATTGTTCATTTGTTCCAAAACAGACAACAAGTTGGCTGACGCACTTAAAACAAATTTAGCTAATCCTAAACTTAGCTAGCCAGTGAAATAACAAACCAAGCTAGTTGATCATTTCTAAAAGAGTGACTGTATTACAGTTACCATGACTTACTGTAACTATCAAACTGTTGGAAACTGAAGAAAAAAAGAAGAAGCACAAATCGCCCTGCAAACTATGTCTATACTCATCTAGTGCTACTTAAAGCCATACCTGTCTGAGTAGGGCCTCCCCCATAAACGAAGTAAGCGGCCCCAACTATAACTTACTGCCATTCAGCTGAGCCCCGCCATTTTCCAAGCACAAATAAAAGTCTTACGTAACCCGTAACACGGACTTCCGGTTAGATTACGGAATTCAACGTTAACTCCCAGAAATTGAATAAGAAGTTTTAATTGCAGTTTTCTCGAAATAACTGTGCTCAAGTTGGTCAGATTGCTGCTCGTATATTTAGTGAAACAAGCAGCGCCTGCCTATAAACTTGGTACCAAAGTACTCCATACTACACAGTGGTATAAATAACTCATTTTGTAATTTTTAACGCAATTGGTCCCTTTTTCCCAAGTACTGTCGCACATCATAAAATGAGCAAGAAAACTGAAATTTTGAGCTGCCAAGTGGATTACCATGTTAAACATTCTGGCCACTCTTCCTTTAAAAGAACTGCACCATAAGCAAATAGTGGGACTAAATCTTTGCCGGTTATGTCAGAAAATATTTTTTATTACATCACAAGTGAAGAAAAATCTAAGCTGGCCATAAAAAATGTTTCAAAGAAGACCCAGGATGGGACTGGAATATTCTGAATTATTGGCGAGCGAGCGAGACACTGTACAATGGAGTCAAATTGAGAATCGGGAATATTTGTTATCAAGCGAGCGGAGCGAACGAAATACTATTAATGGTGGAAATGCAAAATTGGGTATATGTTATATGCATATATGTGTGTGTGGATAGTATGTATGCAATTGTGCAAGTGGGGGACAATTTTCTCCTAAAAACATGGCTTTTCAGGCTTGACCCCAGTTTCTTCCGATATTACAGCATTAACTAAGTCTTACTTTAACCTTAGGCTCCAAATTGTGAGACAATTTCAGCGAAACGCTCCTTTTTCAACTACAAAAAAAGTTGCTGCAACTGGTTACAATGGCATTGAAAACCCGTTACTAGACATAATTTCAAAACTTCGTCGTATTACAAAAAAATGGAAAAATAATAATAGGCTATAATATATGAGCTGACATGGCTCACAGCTAGAGTGTGTGTGTGTGTGTATGCATAATTAAACTGTCTTCCAGTGCCAGATAACCTTTACACCTAACACCATGATACTCTTTGGGCAACCATTCCCATTCCACAATGATGACTTCACGAACAGTGAACACTGCTTATCACCTAAACTAACTAATAGTTCTAAAAGCTGGTCTTCATACACTATGATGGTTTCACGAACAGTGAACACTGCTCATCACCTAAACTAACTAATAGTTATGAAAGCTAATCTTCATACACAATGTACTGTAAGTATTGACCACCAATTGATGAGATAGTGACTCTATCACAACGCTGGCTAATGCCACAAACCAAACAACATATGGCTCCACAAACACACTTCCAAGTTGGTCTATTATATTCTGCTAAAGGGATTCAAGGAGCCGCTCCTAATTGCTTACCGTAGGTTTACTAGCATAACACTAGTCCAAAAAGGTCAATTTCCAAGTGCATTGTTGAGAAATGGAATTTTGGTTATTAAAAAATTATGACGTAAAACTGATACACTAATTTTCACATTTAACAAACTTTGGAGGATATTATCTGAAACTTGGTCCACCACCCTAGGAAATACAATAGTTCATAATTTGTACAATAGTAAGATTTTATAATGCACTCATTGATCAACATAGGATGATTTTTCTCTTTAGAGATGTCATTCTTCACTCATGATCTTTGTAAACATTGTTATTTTTGCTGTGGTTCTGAGTATTGTCTATTTTCACTACTCACTGGTTACAAATAGTTCGAGGATGAATATTATAACCACTCTAGCTGTATATTAGAATATCATGATTAGTGTTCCATGTTGTTGTTTCTTGTTTGATGATTTTAACATAATGTTTGATAATAAATCATTGTTAAATTAATCATTGAGGTATCATATGCACACAATGCCACATTTACACTGTTAGTCAAAGTCAATTTACAGAACATCTCTTGTGTGGTTTTTGGGGCTTATTTTTTGTCATTCTTTTTTTTGTTGTTGTTGTTGTTTTGTCAACACTTCCATTTTGACTATTAAATCCACAAGATTCTATCTTTAGTTAAAGCTAAACCTGTTTGTGATATTTTGTCCAGCTTAAACTACAAACTAAAACAACCATAAACATGCAAAAACGATGCAGTTTTTACATTACAAAAGGCCTAAATTGAATTTTTAAAAAGTATTTCTGGACTAACAAAATGGCCTCAAATGTACTTAGACGCTTATTACTATGTGATGTCGATATACAAAGGCTACAGGCAATTATCATTCACAACATGCATGAGATGTGTACTAAGAACACAGTCATACCTAGCTTTGAAAGGATACACACTGGTGTATAACCTAAGTATAAATACCATAATACACTACAGTAGAATTTCAGTTATCCGAACTTCAATTATTTGAACACTTCAATCAACTAAACACCCAAAATATAATAGCAGCACGTGCAGACATGAAGAATTACTTGACCACACCCCTTCATTAGTGCTTTATAATATATTCTCTATGGTGTTCAGTTATCTGAACATTTCAGTTATCTGAATACCTCTCAGTCCCAACGTGTTCAGATAACTGAAGTCCTACTATATACATCTGTTATACTCACCATTGTGTATACTGCCATGTGTATTACGGTACTTATGAGTAGGTTCTACATATTGTGTGAGTATTACTTATCTTTGGCATGGTGTCATATAGTTCATTATAGTAGTCTTCAGAAAAACAAAACATTATCAAATTACAGTACCTTTATATGTGACCGTCTACAGGAAAACCGGGCATAACGCGGCACCCTTCAAAAAAAAATTTTTGCACTTACAGAGTTGTCGGCGTCCAGATATTGAGCTCTCCAAGTTTTATTGTCGTAGCTTAAGTCGTTCCCACTATAATAGACCTAACCGTTCCCTTCCGTCGGCTTGAAACAATACATTTTTAAGAAATCGATCGATCTTTTCTCGATATTTACGCACGCCGTGTTGTGCCCGGTTTTCCTGTAGACGGTCACATATAATTTACTCGCCAGAAAAATGAAAATGTTGCTTAAAGTTATTCACACTACAAAAATCTGCACAGCTGCTTCCAAACGGTATCACATTTTTAGAAAAGTAAATATTAAACCTTATCATGAACTTTTTCTTTGACTCAAACCTGTAATCATATCACTAGATGACCTTTAATGTACCCCAGATAACATCATTTTTGCTCACCATGTACATGATTCTTTATATGAAAAAGAAATACTTATTTGATACTGCTCTCCATCATTCAAAGAGGCTAGGTTTATTGCCACACTAACATGGTTATGGTCAGGGAATCCAAACAAGGAACCCTGAACATAGATGGTTTCTCAGAATTCAGAGAAACCTGGTGATTTAACTTACACGTCTTTGTTTACTTCAAGCTTTTCTAGACTACTTTTATTTTTTTAAATCTACCCTAGATGGATGGAGAAAACAGAATCGCACAATCCTAAATACCTCACGATCTATAGCAATTGCACTTCGACCCTTCACACGCACACACTATACTTGGTGCCTTTCCTTCAACTAACAAGGTAGCTTACCTTCTTTTAAGCATAGGAGTAAGGCTGACAGAAGTAACACCCGTATTTTCACCATCCTTGCAGCCGTGCAGCTTCACTCTACTGTAACGGATCTACAACAGGCACTCCAATATCAACGAGTATTTAGGGTTTTCCCCGCACCTATACCACCACCGAAAATACATTATAACCGGATACTGTACTCTATAAAATAAAATTTAAACTCCACATTATCTTCTCTATTTTTTTACATTTTTTTTTTTCACGAGGGCTTTAGCTATACTGTGTGCTAATGCTTTCACGGGTAGAGCTGTCCTCTGGGAATGCCACAAGGCTATATAGTTAGAAACCTGGAATTTAGCGTAGTTCCTATCTTCCCACTAACTACAGCGTACTGTACCACAAAACAAATTGGTGAATTGCATGACTACCGAGAGAACATTAAAGGCTAAAATTTGTAGTCTTGTTATAATACCAAGGAAGAATTGAAACCTAATAAATTGCATAGAAGTAATTATACGACACTTTATGATGATAGAAGAATAGTGTTTTACTTGCCTCCATCTTTCTTCCCAGCTCACTGGTAAAAAACATAAACAAGTTTATTCAGTAAGAGAACTACTATAGCTATATGAATGGTTTTCAGGGCCATTAGTATTTGATGTTTGCCTTCTGTCCTGCTCCTAAGAACACAAACTCTGCTTTCTTAGAGTGTGTGTTTTGTTACTCAACTCTAGTAACCCAGCTTATATAACAAACTGAAATTAGTTCATTGTCAACAACTTCTTAAGAAGCATACCAGTGAAGTGGACCGTTTGGAAACTTTATATTAAACACTTTAAATTTTAGACTGGATTTCATTTCTTTGATTTAAATACTAGCAAGATACGGTGAACATAAAATTGGTAGCTACAGTGCAAAATCAAGAACCAACATCATATAAGAACTTGCCTATGTTCTAATTTATTAATGAAGGTTTTAAATGTCTTAAAGACTTTTTAAATATATAGCTAAGAAATAAATTCTAGTAGCTTCTTGGAATTATTTTAAATTGGTTGGTTTTCTTGACCCATAGTAATTTCTGTAACAACATGCTCTATTATCATAGCCACATTTACCTTGACCAAACTATATAAGCTACCTTCTCTGATAAATGTTGCCTTGCACTGAATCTTGATAAAGAGTACCTTTCACTGTTGTTGTCAATTAATATCATGCACCTTCTCCCAATAAACCCAGTAGTTATACAGACTTCAAAATTACTCAGTGATCATCTCTGACTATATTATATAGTTGTCGTTTTGAAGACATTTATTCATGTGGACTTGACTAAACCATCGTAGTGCTATCTTGTATCTAATTGAAATCACTTTTCTTGAATCTGAATAGTTGCTAGCTACATGATAAACTATTGTTGCTGTCCATGAGTGTTGGGTATATCTGTGTGTAAATATTGAGTTAGCAAGGTAAATATATAGAGACAGTAGCTAGAGACCAATAAGTAACTAC
>WLWD01000268.1_pt1 | contig 61322 bp, 28 predicted proteins | sample 6712731 | NCBI WGS metagenome assembly WLWD01 (sample SAMN12718690, study PRJNA576275) | sponge metagenome | isolation source: marine sponge | host: Mycale hentscheli | place: New Zealand: South Island, Marlborough, Capsize Point | collected 2014-11-01 | reverse complement strand
TCAAGTTATGTTTTATTAATATTTGTTTGGTACACTGATGTTTTTACACCTTCAATAGTTGCATGCAGTGTGTGCATGCACATTGTGTTGTTACAGAGTTCAGTCTGAAGCTGTATATGGTGTATGTGGTTAGATTTTTGTTGTACCCGGAAACCTTGAGCAGCTGTAAAATTTTTTTGTGAAGTTGATACTGTAACTACATTTTCTCCACTACACAATTCAATTCATTGAAGTGAGATGTGTCAGGAGGTGTACCTAGGTATGTATGTGATTTATTTGAGGCTTTTTTTACACACAAGTATGATCAATGATCATGTCCCACAAAGGTTTAAATTTCAGTCTTCTATATAATGCATTGAATTACAATGAATTGTGGTCTAAGGACATTGAGCTGTGTGTGTAATGTATATAATAGGGTATGTGGGTTGTGTTGGTCTGCAAATGATGGTGATTAACCCTCAGCGCTCATGCAAGAGAGGGTTATAGTATAGTCATCCTGTCTGTCTGTCTTCGGTCTGTCACGCTCTGATTTTTGGAGATTACTGACAATTAACTGTTGATTTAGGTATGAACTTACTCACAATGACGATTTAAATTTAAGACCATGCTTTTTTAATTTTATTTCGGGCTGATTCTTGAGAAAATACGAAGCTTCAGCTCTGCGTAGGTACCAGCTTTTGTGGCAACATCATAATCATGTGAGCAGACATTGATGTAGTTTGCTTTATAGGGGAAGTTAACGTTTGGTGAGAAACCGGTAATACTGTGTGACTACAATTGAAATATTGTCTCTACGATATAGGCCTTTAATCAAAGTGCAATGGTAATATCGGTATATCTCCCAGCTGTACTGCCATGTGCTAATGGGTAGATGGACCAAATTTTGGGAAATAGAGTTTATCATTATTTTCTGAGGAGGTAGCATAGGGTATGTGTGTGCACACATTCATGCTAGAGACTACTTGTGAGCCCTATAAGTAAGACGTAAGCCTCAATTGGGAAGATATGTGGTCCCTTTGTTTTAGTTTCGTGTAGTTACGTGTAGTTACGTTTGAAGATTTTATGATCTGTTCAGGATATTGACTGTTGTCTCATGGTAAAGGCACATGAATCAGTTCAGTGGTGTTGTGAGCGTTCTATTGAAAATCTTGTGTTGGACTACCTAAGCCTTTTGCAGAGAGATTTGTGGCAGTGGTTTATGCTTTTATCACTTCCATTCATCTGTAATGTCCACCAGTGTTGATTTACTAATTTCTTGTCTGCTCACAAGCCTCAAGCATATGTGATGATAACCATTAGGCGTACCTGAGGTTCTGGTGGTGGTTGGCTTTGTGTTCCTGCATATTTAGCTACTCCTTATGAAGATGACATTTACATCTACCAGTTTCATTGCTGGAGCAGTATTGATACTTGACTTTTTTTGCTAAGCTTACCAATAGTTATTGAATATTTACTATTTGTGATGTAGGAGTCTAATTCAGTATGGATAATGAGCAACGAATTTCACGTCTCATTCTGTTGTCATGAGCTCCTCCTACTGGGTAAGAAGCTACTTACTGGCTTTATGGATGTGTATTTGTTGGCCAGATCTCTACATGAGTCATCAGTATATTTATCAAATTCTATAGAGTATTTTATCTAATGACCAGTTTAGTTTAAGCTGCAAGATTTAACTTAATCTTACTGGCAATGTCATTCACCTGCTAATTGTCATATCATAGTCCTGGTGATTGTCCTTTTTATTATTATGGATTCAAGTGACCTGTTAAACGTAGAGGTCGCTTTTATAATTCAATGCTATTCTCTGTACGCGAAATCTGTGGCCTCGTGTACTACATTCTGAACTCCTTTCGGAGGTCCGGGTATAAAAGGAAGAATCCCTTGCATGCCCTTTGACCTCTAGCTCCTATTCAAATTAAAATAAAGTAGTTGCGCAAAGAGAATCCTCCATTATACGTAGCTCACTATCCTTTCAAGTCGATCCACACCATGTTTACAACAAGTGCCCTAACTAAAAAACAGCTATATGAGTTTAAGCTATGAAAGGTAAAAATGTTTCATTAAAGTGGAAAGGTTGAAATGAAGGAACAAACACAACTTCTTAAAACTAACACATAGTAAAAAAAATAAAGTCAATGAGGTATATAAAACGGTAAAATTACAACTTTGAATTCTGGTAAAACTCTTGTGATTCGAGGATGTAGAGGAATATAGTGAAGTAATGCATTGTAAGAAATATACTTGACTTGATTAGTTGTAGAAAGAATGTGGGCACGGTAGTGTCTATTGTATGTAGTGAGTTTGTGTATGATTCCTTTGAAGATAAAATCTTCTTTGTTGATATAGATGGCAGATATTTCAAGTACCTCAAAAGCATCCTATCAGTGCCACACAAGACCGCGGCGTTAGGCTTGTAAATTTGCCCTTCCACCTTTACCCATTTGGTCCTGGAATTTTAAACTACAATAAAAATTGATTCAGTTAAGGTATGCATATTTATACTTACTCATATTCTGCTGTTATTGTTGGGGCCATGTCACTCACTTCCACTGTTGATACAGAGGTTACTGCATGTATACATACATTATCATAATTTAAAAAACCAACTATGCAGTGACTTGTTCTCAAATATGCTTGCATGGGGACTGTGCACAATGGCTTTAGTTTTCCCTGTTTCCAGGATTTGTTGGCTAAGACAGAAGATGAAGCTATTCAAGGGGTAATGTTGACAGAAACATAACTAGATTAAAAATTGTGCTTGTCATTTGTGCCAAGAGTATTGGCTAATAGAGGCTTTAAAAAAAATGCCTAAAACTATAAAGAAATAAATTAATTTAAAGTTCCAAAGGAGAAGGAAGCTATGATGCCTAACACAAAGGGTTCCTTCCTTTTTTATTTCATTACTCTAGTAATCCAAACTATTTGTCTCAATTTCATTTCTTATTGATGATTACATTATATACCTGGTCCAGTTTCAACTCCTGCTCTGTTTGCTTTATTTTGCAGGTAGCACTGATGCTGCTGGTGCCTGGTTGCCAATGAAAGTGGAATATTGGTGAAGTTTCCCAAGGTGTGGGCTAGACTTTTGAAGTAAGCATGTTTGGCCTCATACCGCATGGTCCAATGCCTCACTAACGGACCGTACCTGTAATGTCACATATGAGTCAATTTGTCATCAACCTGTAATGTCACATATGAGTCAATTTAATTGGTATTTGACTAATTTATTTTTTCACGTATAGTTAAGGTAAACCTGTCATACAAACCCTCAGTGCTTACACATCTAGAGCCAGTGCTATGCAGCAGGTTCGGATAATTAAAGTACGGATTATCGAGGAAGCACTGTATACATCATAACTGGCTTGCTACTCCCACTTGTTCAAATTCTGTAGTTACAAAGTGAGGTTGTTGCAAATTTGCTGAATGTACACACGTATGTAGCTAAATGGTTGTGATAGTTAACTTCGAAGAATCTTACTAGCACATTGTGACTACTCACAAAGCTCAAAATCTTCTATTTCCTTTGATACCAAAAGCCTTTGTGGGCATAGTTTGAAATCATTCTTTATTATTTTAAAGTTCATATTTATTTGTCTAGGTTGTAATGTCATTATTTGAGATCGGTCCCTGGAGATACAGAGAACAGACAAATGAATGACAAAGTGCGTTACATAGACCTCGTGTACATGTACATACGCTGAGGGTTAATAAATATCTTCCAGAGTTTTGTTCAATATTGTGTCGTATTGCAAATGCAGAAATAATTACAATAAGACGTCAGAGTTACAAGCACCTTGAGAAACCAGGCTTTCTGTAACTCAGAATTTTCTATCTATGTGTGAGACTACTAAGTAGTCATTAGTAATGTGATAATTTACTACTAATAAAAGGCACACTAAGGTGTTTAGTTACTGAGTCTTCCGTAATTCTGAAGTTCTTAACTCTGAGGTTCTACAGTATAGATGCCAGCTAGTACAATTGAATAAATTAAATTTAAAAAAGGAGAAATGTTTAAACCCTTACTTGTATGCATACATTAAAGCAAATGGGTTAACTTACTGAAGAGTTAATCTTGGCATGTGTAGCATAAAGTGCATTTTTGGTATTATTGACGCTCCAGGATACAAGTGCTTGAAATTGGTATGGTGTACTTGGATCAAGTGAGCCATGTAGCCAACACCATCTTCATATAGTTTGTTGGTGAACAAGAGGTCTGCAATTCTCATCATGATCAAGTAGTTCTCCCAGTAAGGATCTCTCTCTGGGACAAGATCACCGATCACAATAGGGAGAATTCTTGCCATTAGCCACATCTGTGCAGCTCATGGCGAGACTTGCCAAGTTGTCTGCTGACACAGCACATAGTGTGCCATGGTACTTCTTCATTTCCCCCTTTATGTTAAATGTAAGCCCCAGTTCCTAACATATGATAATTAGTTGTGTTTATTTTTGTTGAGGTGTCTGACCAACAAATACTTACCAGTCTTTTCAAGTCATTCACTATCGGTTTTAAAATAGTGTCCATTCCATACTTCTTTAGATGTTTTTCTTTGGTGATTGCCAATAAGTTGATAGAGGACAATTTAGATCTGGCACTTGGAGGTATTTGCCCCATACCAGAGAAAATTATATTGTCTAATTTAGCCACCAATTGGGTGAAAAGCTGAAAGATACTCTGAAGTTTCAAAAATCATACTTTCAGCTTCCATATATATAAACAGCTCAACTTTCTTGTAGTAGCTGCTAGTCAGGTAATATGTTACTATGTGATGGAAGGTATTTGAACAATTTGGCTATGGCAAAATCTACCCTATAATTATTCTTTTTTATATTCTTTTTATTTTATTATTTTATTTTTTTTACCATGAAGGTAATATTGGAGTGTACTAGTGTGTAACAAGTTGGAAATTTCCTTTAGAATAGCTAGACAGTTGGCTACTCTTTCTTTAGGATGTTGTTCCCACCAAGTAGTGGTCATGTGGTCCACACCAGCCACGTAGGCAGTGGTCATGTGGTCTCCACCACCCATGTAGGCTTGCTTTGGCTTTTTAGTTGATGGGGGGGGGGGAGTGATAGAGTTGTTTGTGTGTGTGTTTGTTATGTTGTTTTTCATTTGTTTTTGCTACTTTTTTCAAATAATTTATACCTACGTATATATCTATGCCTTCTTTTGGGTTAATGAGTTCTTGTTATTTCTAGTTTTATCAGGTGTGAAGTAAAGTGTGTGGGTTGTATTGCTATACAATAGTGGTAGTGGCCTGTGGTACGTCGCTACTACAGAGTAAGTGGGCGGGGTCTGTGTACGTTAATTGGGCGGAGTCAATGACGATCGATACCATTTTTTGAAAAGTTACTTTCAACTTTTTTCAGCTTTTTCTGGACTTCGACGGCAAGCAGGAACATTCTAAGCAGATACTAAGATTCAGGAAAGTTAAGTACTTAGCTAAAATTTTTAGTGCTGATAGATTTCAGCCTAGCATTTTTATTGATGAGAGAGATAGTGTCCCAGTGAGTGTGCTTTTAAAGTTCATTGTTACTGCATAACTACATGTAAGCAGGGAAGTGTTGACTATATGTATGCTGCAGGAGTATTCTAGTCAAGTAATTGGTTTTTCTCTGTGGTCTGATTAACTAAGTCAATTTAACCGGTAAGTATCGCTTGATTGCCTTACGATGATCTTTTTGATTGCCTGTGGGTGACTTAGTCATGTATGAACTAGGGGTGCGCCCAACAGCTCAGTGTGGCTAGCGAGCTATTGACACTATACTGTACAAAGAAATTTTAGATGGTGGCAATATCTCGCTCGCCAAACTGCGCTGTTGGGCGCAGCCCTAGTATATTCTGTTTGTATGCTGTGCATGTGTGGTGTATGGGCATAATGTGTGTGTTTGTGGGTTGTGTGTGTGTTTGTGGGTTGTGTGTGTGTGTGCGCGCACACACGCGGTGTCTGCATGTGACATTGCCTATTTCGTCCAATTAATTCATCAAATAAGGAAGTGTACATTAAAGTGGGGTTTAGGAAAATACTTTACCTTCAAACCAATTTTATAGATTTGACAAAAAAAAAAGATTATTTGTAACCGTCTACGGGAAAATCGGGCACAATGCGAATCGGGCACAACGCAGTGCGCGTAAACGTCAGGAAAAGTCATTTGAATTCTTAAACATGTATTAAATTAGCCTACGGAAGGGAACGGTTAGGTCTATTATAATATAGGGATCAGCTAAAGCTATGGCGATAAAACTTGGATAGCTCAATATCTGGGTACCAGCAGCTTGTAAGTTTAAAAAAAAAATTTTTTTTTGCGGGGGCTGCGTTGTGCCCAATTTTCCTGTAGACGGTCACATATCATGTTTTGACACCGTGTTTAAGTTATTAAGTAGGGAATGGGGAGGGAAATGGGTGATGCATTTGAAAGCTATGTACCTTTTACTAAACAAAGATCTTGATAGCATCACGTGTTACTGTTTTATATAATAGGAAGGTAATGTGCTGTGGTGAAGTATATATTGGTCAGACGTCCAGCAGAAGCGAGGGATTGAAGTGAATAGTTCCAGCCTGCCATGAAGCTATTGGGAAGATTGAGGAATAGGTTCCTTGCTCATGAACAAGTAAGCAAAAAAAAAACAACCTTTGCCCATGCATTATCAGCTCTATCATCAATAATGCTCATTTTTCACTAGACATTTTTCCAACGTTTAGTCCTGATTTTTTAAATACCTATGATTTTTAGGTGGTAGAACCCCATTGTCATATACGTATGGCAGTTACATGTATAGTCACGTCGGCAAGGAATACTTGAGTAGGGTTCCCAAGTGACCCACCCCCTTTTCAATCTCATGACATGCATTGATATTTAATTAATTAACTTTTAGGATTGTCAATATTTTATATAGGGAGGAGGTCTAGCAAAAGTTTTCCCCCTCATTTTCCTTTTGCATAAAGGATTTGTCTGAGCAGAATTTCACCCCCTCCACCAGCTGAAGTATCCCCTCCCAGCTGAAGTTTCTCCTTTCCCTTCATTTTTCCTAGAAGTCCCCGAAATTTCCCTACAGACAGATGAATTATCCTTCCACACACACACACACACACACACACACACACACACACACACACACACAAAAAAAAAAAATGCAAATGCAAATGCAAATTCTCTTGCTGTTGCTAGGCAGTCACGTGCACCTGGCAGAGCCAGGATGCCTGTGCACTAAGCAGGCACTGTGAGCCATGCAAGCAAAGCTCCTGGAGCCGGGCTAGGAACTCGCAGGAAAACAGACCTTTCCTCACAGCAAGTGGTGTGGGCATCGGAAGTCCCACCTGGACCATTGCTGTTTCATGAGAAAAGGCCTTGAATTTGCACCCCAGCAAATGCCAGGTACCCAATCACAGCTGGGTGGACTGGTGCTGGTGGTGGGAGGCAGATGGAAATCAGATGAAAAAAATGCCTGAGTTGGGCTTGAACTCAGGACCATGGGCCCTGAGCCCAGGACACAACCACTACACCACACAGCCACACACCACACACACACACACACACACACACACACTCACTCACTCACTCACTCACTCAAAAACTATTGTTGAAAGATCTTGCCTTCAACGCCTTAGTAAACTGTTCTTAAATGTGCAAAGGGTATTTACAAACAAATTGGGAATGAAAGCTTCACCTTAAATTGGAAGAAATTGTGATATTTAATATTTGTGTATTCTCCCTCTCTTTCTCTCTTTACTTTGTACTTGCAGGATTTGTTGATACAAGTTTGCAAGTTTTATGAGAGCGTAAACATCAGTGAAGACGAATCTTATAAGGGAAACATAAACTAACATTTTATTTTATGATTGTCGCTGTTTTACGATATTGACTGTTTCTGATCATATACATTGGACTTAGTGGCTGGTAATTTTTTAAAATTATATTCTTGAAGTTTGATGATTTTTACATTTGTATGTGGTATCTTCCAATCAGATATTGGGTGATACAACATGGCATAAGTATACACGTACACTCTTTGACACAATCTTAAATATGTTAGTTGCTAGGCAAAGTTGGAATAATGATACTTATGTTGAGTATAACAAAATTAAAAGATTCTCATGTAATCATAAACATAGCATCTAGACTAAGCTAATGTAACATTACGTGTGGAAGAGGAAAATTAAAAAAAAAAACAATTTTAATTACCCAATTCATATACTACATCAATTTGTAAATCACAATGACTACTAACAGACATTTAACAAGATTTTATTATTCTGGATACCACTACATAAGTTCTGATTTTTTTCTGTTTGTTTTTATTTTAAAACATGCCTACTGGTTGATACTCATGTGTTTTAAAGATACAGTAGTGAATAAGAGCGATCAAAATATTCTCACAACTTCAATAACTTATTGTAGTATAAAAAATGAGGACTATATGTTCCAAAAGTTTTTGGACTCACAAGTTCTTCATCAGTTGATGTTGAAGCTATGTTTTTTAAAACACAAAGATAACATGAATGCAGAAGAGTGAGAAAGTAACCATGATCCTCCACTTCAAGCTGGACTTGCTGTATGAAATGCGGTAACCATGTTCCCCCCACCAACCATGAACCCCAACTTGCAAAGATGAATCCTGACTCTTTAAAACACGTTCCTATCACTAATTAAAGCGTAGCAACCATGAACCCCAACTTGCAACGATGAATCCTGACTCTTTAAACACATTCCTATCACTAATTAAGCGTAGCAACCATGTCCCCCAACTTGCAAAGATGAATCCTGACTCTTTAAAACACGTTCCTATCACTAATTAAAGCGTAGCAACCATGTCCCCCAACTTGCAACGATGAATCCTGACTCTTTAAACACATTCCTATCACTAATTAAAGCGTAGCAACCATGAACCCCAACTTGCAACGATGAATCCTGACTCTTTAAACACATTCCTATCACTAATTAAAGCGTAGCAACCATGAACCCCAACTTGCAACGATGAATCCTGACTCTTTAAACACGTTCCTATCACTAATTAAAGCGTGGCAACCATGAACCCCAACTTGCACCGATGAATCCTGACTCTTTAAACACGTTCCTATCACTAATTAAAGCTTGGCAACCATGAACCCCAACTTGCAACGATGAATCCTGACTCTTTAAACACATTCCTATCACTAATTAAAGCTTGGCAACCATGAACCGATGAATCCTGACTCTTTAAACACATTCCTATCATAATTAAAGCTTGCCAACCATGTCCCTCAACTTGCAACGATGAATCCTGACTCTTTAAACTCGTTCCTATCACTAATTAAAGTGTGGAAACCATGAACCCCAACTTGCAACGATGAATCCTGACTCTTTAAACACTTTCCTATCACTAATTAAGCGTGGCAACCATGAACCCCAACTTGCAACGATGAATCCTGACTCTTTAAACACATTCCGATCACTAATTAAGCGTGGCAACCATGTCCCCCAACTTGCAATGATGAATCCTGACTCTTTAAACACATTCCGATCACTAATTATAGCTTGGCAACCATGAACCCAACTTGCAACGATGAATCCTGATTCCTATCACTAATTAAAGCGTGGAAACCATGACCCCCAACTTGCAACGATGAATCCTGACTCTTTAAACACGTTCCTATCTCTAATTAAAGCGTGGCAACCATGACCTCACATGCCATGAATTGCTAACAATAGAGATAATCACTTGCTGCACAATTTGTGACACTCTCTCCTGTAAACTACTGTAGTCTGTAGATGATGGATGCACAAGCTTATAGCAAACTGTTTTGACTACTTATTACATGCATTGGGCCATTTCAATATGCAACATCAATATACCTAACACAATAAAGCCAGATGTAATGAGGATTTGCAGCACTGAAAAGATATGTTATTTCATTTATCCGATGTGTAATTAGTTGTGGATTGTACTTGCAAATTTATATTACAAGTAAACTGCTGCAAACACCAGTAATGTACTGTAATCATCGATTGAATGTTTTTGTTGGCAAAATTGCAAGTTATAATATTACTTGCTTAGTTTGGATGATATTCAATTTAGAAAGCTTGGTAATTGTAGCTTTAAAATAGATGAACAGAAAGTTAGCTGTAGTAGGTAGGCCCAGCCTATTAGGTGAGCATTTATAACAAAAGTGCATTTTGTGCATTCTTCTAATCAGTCTTAGAATTACTCCATACACTGTAATTAATATCTGCAGCAATTTGATTTTATTATCATAAATACCATTGTATTGTTGTTGTTGTTAATATTTTTTTTATTTTGTACCCAATGATTCATACAGCTTTACTGTGTACATATATATCAGCTATTAAAAATGAATGATAACGTTTGAAAATAACAAATTTTTTTACATAAAAACTTTTAAAAAAAGCTTGGCATAGACAGTTCAGAAGTGAATGGAAAAGTACGTAGTGGAATCTGTGAATTTCTGTAATCACTGATGACTTCAGGCAAGACAACTTCAGAGTGGACTGCACTACATAACATAAAACATAAAACGTCGGTAAAATTTAATACATAATAGTTAGATGTATAATATTTATTGCACCCAGAACATTTTTACTTGAATATTTCTGCAATACCCCAATATTAAACAATTGCCACATTACATATGTACATAGTGTGTGAAGTCAATGAATATTAAATATAACCAGTTATAAATAAACACATTACTATTAGTTGCATGAATGGAATATTTACTTGTATGCTATATTTTAACGAGTCAATGGTGAGTGCAATACAGCTAGCGAGTGAAATGTCAGGCAGTATTTCATGACCAAGGAGTGAAATAAGTAGTTTATTAGAATGTTTGAAGAACGTAACAACAAGAGTATACTGCCTTTCTTTTCCAAGCACGCTTCCCCCTTGAAACATTGCAATAGCCTACGGACAAGTTTATAAAACATATCCAGTATTGAAATATCAGAAAAGCTACACACCATAACTATGGGAGAATATCATGATCCGTATCAAGCATTTAACATACATACACACACATTATATATAACACTTATAGCACGAGTCTGAGATTGTGATAAGTGATTTATTGCTGCTTTGATATTTTTTCTCAACTGGTTACAATACAATTTCCTTTGAATTTACTCGCTACGCGCGTGCTACTTCGAGAGTTCAATAACAAGCGTACAATATGGGAGAATACAGAACACTCGCGTGATGTGGAAATATTTAAGAAAAAAATAAGGCTGCAATATATATATATTTAAAGTTGTTAAAAACTACCTAAGGAGGTATATACGTACCACTATCATTTTCATATACATATCAATCCATTCACTGGATGTTGTTTTCACAACATGTTGTTTTCACAACATGAGTATACTAGTGGTGTGCTCAAATAGCACAAATGGCGAGTGAGCAGACTCTTTACAAAAAAATAGGACAGAAATCCTTGCGGCAGCAGGATTCTCCGCCCTCGTTAAAAAATACTGGAGTTGTGGACGCTTTACCTAACCCTAACTTACGTAATTTGCGGGGCGGGCGAAAAAAAGAAAAAGAGATACGTGTCGTATGCCACATACAACATATACCCGATTTTACATTCAACACCACCTGATATTTAATTACTCATTACTACTCAATTTCTCATTTCTTCAACTTCATGGGCATCGTCACTGGATTTCATTGCCAATCGTACAGGATACCCCAATTCTGTAATGTGATGTTTCACCGTAAATCATGTCCAATGCTGTTTGTGGCTGGAGGAGGGAGGGAGGGAAGGGGGGGGGGGGCAGCTAATAACTACTGACTATTCAATTCAATCACAAGGAAGGTATTTCCAACAGAGGAAATATAATTTTAATTTTTGGAATGAATATTTCATGACAACAGCCACATACTGTTTTGGATAATTATTTTTGACCGTCTATAGGAAAAGTGGGCACAGCGCGGCACGCATAAACGTCAGGAAAAATCGATTTAATTCTTAAAAATGTATTAAATAAGCCTATGGAAGGTAATGATTAGGGTGCATATATCGACAACGGCTGAAGCAACGGCTTTAAAATTCAGAGAGCTCATTGTACTGATGAGGACGAATGTGCAAGTGCACACAATTTGTTTTGATAGGGCCCGCGTTGTGCCCAATTTTCCTGTAGACGGTCACATTTAATGAGTTGTCACGCATTCAGCTGCTGCGGTCACTTAGCAGGATTTCATACAAGTTTTTTTTTATCATTTGGTGCGTGTTTGTGTGTGTGTTTGTGTATGTGTTTTTGTGTGTGTGTGGGGGGGGGGGGGACCTCCCTCTCCCCCATGTATGAAACGAAATCACACATAACATACACTTACTAGCAGAATTTCTTTTTTACCAGCAGAATTAAGTAAAGCGACAGTAAAAATTTCTCCTACCTACACAACTTCTCCCATCCAGTACAAAATGTCTAAGCTGTATAATGTCCACGGGCATGTAAGGAGGCACAAACTTTTTCATGGTGTTTGTTTCAAACTCCATTATGTCTATTCGACTTGTACAAGCGAGATGCATAAATTAGTAATAGAATAATTTTGGTGTTCGGGAAAGGGGCATATCGAGGGTGGCTAGCATAGCTATTCAAACACAAGATAGGGTTTCCCAGCTGTAAGTTTCTAATTGAAGCTCGCCATGAACATCCAATTGAACCCTTCTATGGTCCCACCATGGTGCCATGGGACAATTGACGACATTACTGGACAACACTCATGTAACACAGAAAAATAAGCTCCAACTTGATAATCAGCTGCATTGTACGCGGAAGTTGATTGATAGAACAGAACTTGACACAGCTAATTCAGACTGTTCCGGACAGCACCCATAAGCAGCATGTATGCCATAGCATCAAAGTAATCCTATCTGGGCTCTGTCATCTATCACTGAAGACAGAGAGATCTATGCTCAAGAAAATAATAGAAGTTGACTAAGAGTGGTGGATGATGTGATTGACGATGGAATGTACTGTATCATGGAAAAAGAAAGAAAGGAAAAACCAACAACAAACATACCAACAAAAAACTAGCAAAAATATTTGTAACGATGTTCCAACTAATTCTAAATAATGCCCCCAATGTGTCACATGAATATGTAAAGCATGTGCAACTGACAGTCCAATTAGAACTAGAATACCATATGTGCAAAGCTAATTTGGATAATAATATACACTTTGTGGTTGAGTACAAGAACTCTAAAAAAAACACAAAAAATAACACTAAACAACTACAACAACAACAAAAAAAACACGCTAGGAGGCATAGCTGAATATCAGCTAAATATGTACATGTGTGGACCTGAGTAGCCTTGCTGAAGCATAATGTGCTATTCAAAAGAACTGCTCGATAACATTCGCTACAGGGTAGAGCTAGGGGCAAATGTGTGCAAGACAAATTGTGTATGTCTCATGGAAGCGATGCTCTGCTATACTAGATTATGCAGTAAATACTTGCCTAATATAATGCACCAAATATATCTCCACTCCTTATACAAAAACTTAAGACATCACATCCAGTCAGGGTCTGGATACGTCATGGAACATAACATATGTCTGCATTGAGTTCGGGGAAAAAAAAAAGGCTAAAAAAATCTGGCAGCTGTTGACGATAGATGACAATTTGATTGAATGACGGAATGACTACTGTAGTCTTCTGGTTAGTGCCCATGGGCGCTAAACTGTTCAATGCTAAAAATCAATGGATGGGTGCTTAATTGGTAGTCATTCAATGTTTCACACGGCAGTCGTCGTTTTGCACACGGCACTATTATCGTTGCACACGGAACAATTTTCATTGCACACAAAAGTTGCGGGCGGCACACAATAGTGTTTTTGTGATGCATGACAATAGCAGGCTAAAGTATACAAAGAGAAAAAGAAAAAATTCACACTATCATTTTCTACAGTTCTTGTAAATCTTTTGCCGCACACTCGTCACTTAAGTTCGACGGTAAATAAAGCGGGGTGGGTGCTTAACCGGTAAGTGGGCGCTTACATTCGACAATGAAAAAAAAAACGGGGTGGGTGCTTAACCGGAAGATTACAGTACTACAGTTGTGTAATTGTCATGTGCATGCACATTGAGGGGTATTAAATCATAAGATTATGGCATGAATATAGTTTCATATTATTGTATGATGGTTATTTGTAATCAGGAATCAAAATAACAGGGTTTCATACAGAGTGGCGGAAGAGAGGAAATCCCCCCCCCCAAGCAGACATTTCCTCCCCCAAACAGAAATGCTCTCTAATAGAAAATTAAGAGCATCCCCCCCCCCCTCAAAGCTCAAGATTTCCCCTCCCCAATTAATTTTTTGCCGAATCCTGTATGAATCCCTGAATATCTTTAGATAATGCAGGCTCAAACACAGTCACGTGAAATATGGAGTTCAGTATATCATCATCTGGTTTCCTACTTTAAAAGCTTACAATATCTAGTTCTCAGCTGCTTGATATTTATCCATCAATAGTGTAAAGCTGCCACAAAAAAAGAGTTTATACAACCAAATACCAAATACTGGATATGTCAAATCCAAGCCGGGGGGGGGGGTTGTGAAAGCCCCCTTGACCTCCCCTCCCCCCCTTATAAAATAAATCCTCAGGGATTGATGCATACATTTTGGCTAGGAGGGAGGAAAATGCCAAAGGGCGGGGTTAAATACGGTGAACTTCGCATACCACAAGATACAACTGCTTGTGCTTTGTAAAAGGAAAACTATGGGGGGGGGGGAGAGAACCAACTAAGTAATACATTTTATTGTCAAGCATAACTTGACGTAAACAAATTTATACTAGCATTTGTACATTATGCAATGCATTGGATTCCAATAAGACCAGACCTAATTTATTTTTGTTGTTTGGGCCAAGGCAGGTCTCTTTTTTCTGGATTGGAAAAAAATTCTATCTATAGTCAGTTGTGCATGAAACATTTACTTGATGTGAAGATAGAAAAACAATTAGGTCTGGCCAACAAATCACTTGGTTGCTCACACACAGAATTTCCTAAAAATCTTCATATACATGTCTGACAGTTGAATAGATGGAATTAAATGTGATTATGGACAATACACTTTACAAAAGAGGGCTAATATTGGGGGCATTCTGATTATAAGGGGCTGAACTTATATTGGGGGGAGGGAACTCAGTCCCAGTGCCCCAGAGTGTATAGAATAAAAAAAGCGATGAAAGTACACATTGTCAGCTCATTCTTTTACACTCCTATTAATTTAATAACACATAAAAGTACCATCTTATCTCTATGTGTTATTTCTGGCTTAAACAAACAAACCATAATCACACTTTCGAAAACAAATATCTACACACTCAAAATGAAGCACACCACTGAACCACACCTACACACTACATGCAAATGTGTGGCAGTATGTTAGCAAGTGGCAAGTAGAGCTCAATCAAGATAATATTCAAGAACGTACACATGTAGTGAGGATTTTTCGTGACAAATGTGGAGAACATAGCAAGACATGATTAAAACTATTAAACCCTTTCATTCCGGGAGTAGCATTGACGCGCTCCACGTTGTGGTGGACTTCTCCGATTTAAAAAAAAAATTGTTACAGTGAGCTAGAACCTCAAAATTCAGATTATAGGTGCCCAAGGCATTACAGAAGCTTCGAAAATAGTTTTCACCAAAAAAAAAATTTTTTTAAGTGCTTTTCGAGTTACCTGAAATCAACGACCTCATGGTAAAAATTAAGTCCGGAATGAAAGAGTTGCAAGGTATTTAGCAATATATCATGACACAACTAAACATATGTATGTACTATTGGCAATACTGCTGGATAGACAGCAATTATATAGTGCAACTACTGGTTCTTGATGCACACCTCATGCCAATCTATAAATGAGCAAGATCAACATGAGGAGACCAATATGGTTGCCCATAAACTTACTTCAATGTGCTGTTCTTGCTTTTCTGCCAGATGGACCACAGCAATTCTAGTACACAAATAAAATAAAGTACCAATGAAAAAAGTTAGTGATCATGGCATTACCTGAATAATTTATATACAAAATTCATGAATGGACAAAATTTACATTTAAAAAAAATATATATCTATACTACATATGTATGTATACTGCATATTAGGCCTCATGGAAAAAAATTAGACTGAGGGAGAATGTATCTTTAATGCTTTACAACCAAGGTATTCATACAGAGGGATAGTGTCGTCAGGCTAGGCAATTTAGCCGATATACTGGTAGCCGATATTTTCAGGTAGATACGGACAATCAATATGATGTGAATTAGTCAAACCATGACATAAAATAATTATTGTTGAGGACCGAAACTTGAGGAATACGGGGCAGTCATCAGACAATACGCCCGGAGGTTGCCATGGTTCAACAATTTCATGTACTATGAGGGGGGGGGGGGGGGGATCCCAGGGGATCCCACCCAAGCCAACGTCACCCCCTCCCCCCAAACTGAAGTGCTCTCTAATAGAATTAGTAAAAGTGTCCCCCTCCAAAGCCCAAGATCTCCCCTCCCACCCCCAAAGCACAAGATTTCCCCTCCCTAAAAATCTTTTTGAACGAATCCTGTATGAATCCCTTTTTAAATAATACAAATACATGTAGTTCAATAGGAACCGTTTGAATTCTTGAAATGGTAAAACATGTGGTAATATTCCGCAGTACACAGGGATCAAGTTTGTGGTGGGTTATTGCACCCCCTTGAGCAAATTTTTTACGGTTATTGCGTCTCCGTAAGGCACACAACAAAAAGTTTAATATTGGACACCATAGAATATCACGTGTTGTTTGGCACATTAGCACTCACATGTCACGTCACTTGTAATGGTCAAAAAGTGTTGGTTAAGTAGCGGCATAACACACTTTTTGAACTGCGGGGCAAAAACATTGTTTCTAAGGACGACGCACGTGGTACAAGATAGATACGGAATAGAAAAGCCTGTCAGGTAACTCACTCGTTTCCGGTTATAACCAAAAAACACAGCGCATAAGCCCACACTTTTCTATTGAGTATTTTATAATTATACTGGCACTCGTGCTAATAATATATGGTCCAAACAATTTGTGATATTCTGCAGTTACCCAATGATTATATTGAACTAGCTAATGGTAATATATTATTGTACTCTAGTTATAGCCCAGCAGTAGTACCTTGGAAGAATTAGTTCACTGTCTTCTGCAGTCATTCCTCCTTTTCAAATGTGAATCAGCACCATCTACTTCATCATTGGCATTGGCCTCTGCAATGAAGCTATTACCACTCTAGAAGTGCCACGCTGCATTAATATATAATATATTCCCTCATAGCACTATAACAAAACAATAAGAACAGCAGAGAAATATATCCATTGCCTGGGAGAGAACTATTGGTGAATAACATTTGTAATTTATGGTTGTTTCAGAGTTGGGGTTGATTATGATTACAATCGTAATCGATAAGTTATTGCATAATCGTAATCATAATCAAAATCAAGTGGCAAATTGTAGGTGTAATCATAATCACATATTCGTAGTCAAACCCATAGAACCATTACTGGTAATATTAGCAGTAAAGTAAAATACAGCAAGTGTTAGCTGTAATTAGACTAAACAGATTTATAGCAGCCTAGTATACGTAGCCTGCAACTACCTCCATTCTCCAGTATCTACACTGGGAAAATATTTAGACCAGAAAGATGACGTCTATCAAACGAACTGTTTGAAAAAACTTTTTTTTTGTTGTAACAATCCCTATTTTTCTGACAAATAATCATAATTATATATAATCATAATCAACGTTTCACAATCATACTGTAATCATAATAATCATGTTACCATAACCAACCCCCAAGTGTGGTTGTTACAAAGGTAAAATTATATTTCATTTAATTACGCCAGTGTTAATCTTTCTGGTCTAAATATAGGGGGAAACCCTGATCTGAAACATGCACTGGCCTTACAGTTACTGACTGTGCTCCTTTTAACGACGCACCATACTCGTATGAAAGTCACCACATGAAAACTGTGATTATTGCCATTATTTATGTGACATAACCTAATCCAAAATGGCATGGGCGTGGTTTTGCTGCCTCTTGCTAGTTTTTAGCACTTTGCTAGCTCTTTTTTTGCTAGCTTGTAGCACTTGTTTGGAGGGAGCGACATGAATGTGCTGAACCACACACAGTGCAGGGTTTCATCCAGGAGGGGGGGAGAAAAGGGGGGTATCCCCCCCACTTATTTTACCTACTCAGAATTAAATTGTTTACAGCACAGCATCAAAATTACCTTGGTCAAGTGCTGGCCCTTCTATAGCTATAGCCATTAGTTTTGATAGTGAAGAAAATTGAAGCCTATTTTGAAAACGATTCTGATTCCTACTGTCGCTATGATTTGGATAGCAAAAAGTATTACCAGTACTTAAAATTATTACTTACTCCACTTTAATTTCGACCCCCCCCCCCCAAGACAAAAATTTCTGGATGAAACCCTGCAGTGTACTGCAACTCCTCCAAGAAAACTCTCCTACCATGGCAGATTCATAGTGTCTGTTCCAAAATTGGAATAATGGATAATGAACCCCGCCCGCAGGCGCTAGCTTATTAGGGTTGTAACTTACAATAACGTTTGTATGAATACAACGGTAGGCAGAAAAGCGATTCACACATTCGTCTATCCCGAAGTCTATCCCCACAAGTTTATTTGAGCACTAAGTACTATACATGTCTACATTTTCAAGACGGATCTTCATAAAATCGGTAAAGGGTAGATTGAATTACATATCTCTAAATAGGGTAAAGGGTTTCTGACGTTATCACGTGAGAAAGCGCACTTGCTATACTAATACTGTGTACATACGTAAGGAATTTGGCGGTTCATTTGATCTAAAAGGTCTACTATATTCATTCAAAATGTGCCAATTGGTACCGTTACCACGAAATGCTGCAAGTAAGTGAGGTGGGGAAAGGAGAAGTCATTGTTTTATAGGTGTAGCTAAACTAGTGGCAGGCATTGGACGGCATAAATATTAATTTATAGGGAAGGGGTGGGGGTAGGGCTAGGTATAAGAAATACAGTATTTCTGCCAGCAGCTAGCAGCTGTGTTTAATAGATATAGCAGACAAGAATTTTAATGTTGATATTATGAAACCCATTGTGTAGGAGTTATTTATAGACCCTTTACCTAACTTTTTGAGACCCAAGGTGAACTATAGTCTGGTGTTGCCGACCCTTACCTTTTTAAATATTGTGCCTGGGTGGAGGAAAGGGTCTGGGGACTCAAGTACCAATGACCAGATTCTGGTGCTAACCACCAATTTAAAACATTCACCACAGTGGTTGTATACTTAGTCTCAATAACAGTTGAAGAGATTTCACCATAACTTACCAGCCAGATAGTTTGATAAAAGTAACCTGAAGCTGTACAATGGTAGTGACAGTCAATTGCTAAAGGTTTGGGGTATAGCCATTTCTAGAGCTGGTACGTATGTGGAAGTTGTCCACAGACCCTGATAATCCAATTGGCTATACATTATATGTATGTGTTAGTATTTTGCTGTATGCCAAACTGAACTCACCCCCAGAATGGGTCCCTTGACAGATTCATTGATAAACAGTGTATCTTTTTTTTTTGTTTCATAGAGACTAGGTTAATTCAACTAGACCCTGTGTACAAGGGTAAATTCTTACCATGCAATACAAGCGCCTTCTAATATCAAGTACATGTTGCAAGCATTAGGGACCTTTCTTGAATAATAGACCGCAAGACTACCAGAGTGTCCACAGTTGGGCTTAATTAGAGCATGCGCAAAAAATTATTTCAAACTGGTCATTGGTACTAGAGTCCCCAGACCCTTTCCTCCTCCCCCGCACCATATTAAAAGTAGGTAAAGGGTAGGCAACACCAGACTAGGTGAACTAACACAGTATCAGAGTTCCAAGCAATCTGCACTACATAGCACAAATTAGAAACTAAAATAGTATCATTTGCAGCACTGTGCTGGTCTCACAAAAAAAGGTGAATGGTCTCGATATTAGACTAACTCAATTTGGAATTGTAAAATTCTATATTCTATGAAGCAGTTGTAAGTAGCAGCAATTCTGACCAGTAATTGTAAAAGATTTGCAAGTTATTCTTTTGATTTGCAGTTGTGAGGTTATTCAGTACTTTTTTTCTCTAATGAAACAATATTGATTAAGAAATATTGGTATACCATTGGGAGTTGTTGTGTGTTTTAAAATTTGTAGGGTATTTATATGAGCAGTGGAGGTAATGTGACTTTGCTGAAATTGGTATTTCCCTGCAAGAAGTGATGTGGCATCCCTTATTTTTTAGCCCCTCCCTCTTTCTCCCCAATAATTTTATTGTACTGAATAAATAGTATTATTTAGTATTGTTTCCGTTAGAAGAATATTTCTCCACCTATTGTGCTGAGCTAGAAATACCTCTTTTAGTAGAGGGTTAAGCATATGTATAACATTTTGTATATAGGGTGATGTTAAAGAAGTGAAGTATTGAAAATTCTTATTTGTGATGAAGATTAGGTAAGGGGTTTCGTACTTACAACAGGAATAATAATGAGTCCTATAAAATTTGATATAGGATATAAGCAACTCTAATTGGCTTTTTTGGGGCCTTCCATGGAAATGGTAAAAGGTTTATTGTGCTTAGGGTAAAGGGTGTGTAATGGATTTCATGTTGGTAATTTGGTAAAGGGTTAATGAAATGGGTTGGCAGAGATGAGATTCTGAGTTATTTTCTTGCTGAACTTATTGGTGTTTACTTTAAGAGAGAGAGTTTTGAGTGCTTTAAGTTTACAAATCCACTGAGTCTGATTTTATTATCATGAACCTTTTTAAAGTCATGTGTTACTTGTGCATGTCAGTCTGGAACCGAGGGGGGGTCCATAACAAGCTACAAGTCATTTTAATAGACTCACTATATTGATGTCCCCTTACCACAAATCACACAAGCTTGTGTCTGGTTGATGGTGTCCATTACTCAGAACACAGAGAGGCTCGAGTATACTGCTAATCATTTTCTAGAATGAACCTTTTACCTATTTATCCTAATGCCATTGATGTCCTCAATGTACATGCATAATCTAGGGGTTCCTTTAATGCTGTAAATAACGGACCAGAGTCTATCTGATGTTATACCCTTTCACCATGAATTTGAAAGGACATTTATAGTTTTGGCCTGACATGTACTTATGAAAGTACATACCACAATAGTGCCAAAATTTTATCTGAAATGATCTTCCAATTTGAATTTGATCAGGTATTTAAGAATTAGACCGAAATTTGATGTCAAAGTGTTTCTGTTCCCATAGTATACATAACCTTTCATTTTTATTGGACAATGATAATAGTTAATATTAATTTAGTAACCATTTTCATGTGTGTATGCAGGTAAAAGGTTTTGTATCAAGGCGTAATTTATACACAAGCTTCAAAGGACTTGCTAAGTAAGTTTTATATAAGTGTAATAGGGAATGTAAATTCACTCCATAAATGTCTGGAAATGCCAGAAATTGTCCGACCCATCCCATCGTCCCCGGGACCTTGGGGTTCCATGGGATGTCCATCTATTCCACCTATACATACATGTGTGTCTGGGATGGGAAAGACAGTGAGACAGACATGTATCTATAGGTGGGATAGATAGGAGTGAATTAAATTTGCAATATCAAAAAGTACTATCTGTTATGAGGTAAAGGGTTCCCTTGCTTCACACTGTAACTCAGGATTGGTTTACCACGTCCAGTCCTTAAGTTTACTAAGGGGGGCTTATGTTTTAAGTGTTCTGAGGCAAAATCGTGTGTTCTTCAACCCTTTTACTGGCAGGTGACTGACCACCAATTCGGTAAAGAATGGACACATATTTTTAAAAACTTTTTTCCAGTAAAGATTTATACCAATACAAACAATTCCGAAGCAAACTGAGCTATTTAGAAAATGCCTGCAATAGCTCCAGACTGCTGTTTGAAAAAAATTTTAGGAAAATATTTGGTGCTTACGCCTTTTTTATTTTATGAAGTACTACTTCATGTCAGAGAAACTGTATTAAAAACAACAACAACAACTGTGTCGCCATTCTAGTGAATAATCGTAATTGTCAAGCGAACCACGGCGCCATGTGGCGTTTGAAACTGAGGTGGTAGTGGACGTTATATTCCCATTTAGGTACTGCCATATAGAGTGAGTGAAAATAGAAGTTAATATAATACAATATATAAGGGGCTTTATTTTTTTATTTTTTAGTTGACGTAGACGTGTTGCCTGTAGTAATATTTTGTAATAATTTTTATCAAATATGGAAGTTAATGTGTTCAATGTTCTTTATGTTTAGATGAAGCTGAGTGAATAGAGATTGTCTAAGGTGTGTCTGTGATGGATGATTGAAGAACTCTACATCACTGAGGGAGTGAACTGTCATCATTGGACCTAAACATACAAACATACAATTTTACAATTTTTGTGTCATCTCATACCCATATTGTAAGTGAAATAATATGTATTATTCCTGAATATAATCACATGGCGTTACAGTACACTTTATATTGGCGAAGAATTACACCCTATAGGGTGTGTTTTGGTGTTCATATACACTGTAGGAGTGTAGTGTAACACTCCTATGAGTGTGATAGGGGTGTAATGGTACACCCTATTTGGTATACTAGGAGGGTGTTTGAAGGGTGTAACGGGACACTAATTTGGGGGTGTATCAATACACCCCATGGGGTGTAGTACAGACAGTGTAGTTGGAACACCAAAAGAGGTGTAATGTAACACCTCGTTTTTTACAGTGTAGCTACAATAGCTATAAGCTTTAATTATGTGACAAAGCACAGGTTAGTATAAGATATATACACTTTCACATAGGCATGCCCATCAAAGCAGTATGGGTTTCCAAAATGAGACTGGCCAAGTACACCAGTGTTTCCCACCCCCAGCGCAGAATCCAGTATGACACCCTGATAGCTTAGTCATTATATGCTTTTTCTGAAGTAAGAGTATGTTCTTTCCCCAATGTCTAATGTCACTATGAAGCATTTGTGCATTTTTCAGCTGATGTTGTGAGAATAGGGAACAAGAATTTTCTTCCGTTGGCCAAATATATTGGCTTCCAGTATTCAGATGTGCAGTGATGGAAGAAAAATGGCCATTTTTCACATGCAGTTCATAGAATAAGACTAGGACAAGTCATAGGAGCCATGACAACCACTAAGGCCATAAGCAACTTGGCATGATACAGTATAGTATTGATGACCATTACCAAATGTAAGTCTTATGACCTCATAGAGGTAGTTGCAGGTCTTATAAGTCACGATGTGAGTTAGGGACTGGTAGACAGTTAATTTGCTTATTTTTTTCAACAGACAATGTTGGTTGGTGGTTGTTGTTGTTTGTTTGTTTGTTTGTTAACCCTAAGCGCGTATGCGCGAGAGGGTTGTAGTAGTTTCCCTGTCAGTCTGTCTGTCATGCTCTGATTTTGGAGATTACTGACAATTATCTGTGATTTAGGTATGAACTTATTCAGAAAGAAGATTTAGGTCCTTTTATTGTGCTACTTTTTTTTAATTTGGGGCTCATTGTTGATAAAACGTGAAGCTTTCAGCTCCACATTGGTACCAGCTGGGTAACTCCCCCTAGCGTCACGTCATAATCACTTGACTTCTTGCAGCCCGCAGTGTAGTTTGCTTTATGCTCAGGGAAGTTAACCGATGGATTTGAATGAAGTGAAGTTCACATTGAAAAATTGGGTGTATTGATACACCCCCAAATTAGTGTCCCGTTACACCCTTCAAACACCCTCCTAGTATACCAAATAGGGTGTACCATTACATCCCTATGGCCAGAATGGCGACACAGTTGTTGTTGTTTTTAATACAGTTTCTCTGACATGAAGTAGTACTTCATAAAAAAAAAAAGGCGTAAGCACCAAATATTTTCCTACAAAATTTTTCAAACAGCAGTCTGGAGCTATTGCAGGCATTTTCTAAATAGCTCAGTTTGCTTCGGAATTGTTTGTATTGGTATAAATCTTTACTGGAAAAAAGTTTTTAAAAATGTGTCCATTCTTTACCGAATTGGTGGTCAGTCACCTGCCAGTAAAAGGGTTGAAGAACACACGATTTTGCCTCAGAACACTTAAAACATAAGCTCCCCTTAGTAAACTTAAGGATTGGACGTGGTAAACCAATCCTGAGTTACAGTGTGAAGCAAGGGAACCCTTTACCTCATTACAAATAGTACTTTTTGATATTGCAAACTTAATTCACTCCTATCTATCCCACCTATAGATACATGTCTGTCCCACTGTCTTTCCCATCCCAGACACACATGTATGTATAGGTTGAATAGATGGACATCCCATGGAACCCCAAGGTCCCGGGGACGATGGGATGGATCGGACAATTTCTGGCATTTCCAGACATTTATGGAGTGAATTTACATTCCCTATTACACTTATATAAAACTTACTTAGCAAGTCCTTTGAAGCTTGAGTATAGATTACGCCTTGATACAAAACCTTTTACCTGCATACACACATGAAAATGGTTACTAAATTAATATTAACTATTATCATTGTCCAATAAAAATGAAAGGTTATGTATACTATGGGAACAAAAACACTTTGACATCAAATTTCGGTCTAATTCTTAAATACCTGATCAAATTCAAATTGGAAGATCATGTCAGATAAAATTTTGGCACTATTGTGGTATGTACTTTCATAAGTACATGTCAGGCCAAAATTATAAATGTCCTTTCAAAGTCATGGTGAAAGGGTGGGTATAACATCAGATAGACTCTGGTCCGTTATTTACAGCATTAAAGGAACCCCTAGATTATGCATGTACAGTGAGGACATCAATGGCATTAGGATAAATAGGTAAAGGGTTCATTCTAGAAAATGATTAGCAGTATACTTGAGCCTCTCTGTGTTCTGAGTAATGGACACCATCAACCAGACACAAGCTTGTGTGATTTGTGGTAAGGGGACATCAATATAGTGAGTCTATTAAAATGACTTGTAGTTTGTTATGGACCCCTTTCGGTTCCAGACTGACATGCACAAGTTACACATGACTTTAAAAAGGTTCATGATAATAAAATAACAGTTAAAATAGTACTACAGACTCAGTGGATTTGTAAACTTAAACTCTCTCTCTTAAAGTAAACACCAATAAGTTCAGCAAGAAAATAACTCAGAATCTCATCTCTGCCAACCCATTTCATTAACCCTTTACCAAATTACCAACATGAAATCCATTACACACCCTTTACCCTAAGCACAATAAACCTTTTACCATTTCCATGGTAGGCCCCAAAAAAGCCAATTCAAGTTGCTTATATCCTATATCAAATTTTATAGGACTCATTATTATTCCTGTTGTAAGTACGAAACCCCTTACCTAATCTTCATCACAAATAAGAATTTTCAATACTTCACTTCTTTAACATCACCCTACATACAAATTGTTATACATATGCTTAACCCTCTACTAAAAGAGGTATTTCTAGCTCAGCAAAATAGGTGGAGAAATATTCTTCTAACGGAAACAATACTAAAAAATACTATTTATTCAGTACAATAAAATTATTGGGGAGAAAGAGGGAGGAGCTAAAAAATAAGGGATGCCACATCACTTCTTGCAGGGAAATACCAATTTCAGCAAAGTCACATTACCTCCACTGCTCATATAAATACCCTACAAATTATAAAAACACACAACAACTCCCAATGGTATACCAATACTTCTTAATCAATATTATTTCATTAGAGAAAAAAGTACTGAATAACCTCACAACTGCAAATCAAAAAAGAATAACTTGCAAATCTTTTACAATTACTGGTCAAAATTGCTGCTACTTACAACTGCTTCATAGAATATAGAATTTTACAATTCCAAATTGAATTAGTCTAATATCGAGACCATTCACCTTTTTTTGTGAGACCGGCACAGTGCTGCAAATGATATTATTTTAGTTTCTAATTTGTGCTATGTAGTGCAGATTGCTTGGAACTCTGATACTGTGTTAGTTCACCTAGTCTGGTGTTGCCTACCCTTTACCTACTTTTAATATGGTGCGGGGGAGGAGGAAAGGGTCTGGGGACTCTAGTACCAATGACCAGTTTGAATAATTTTTTGCGCATGCTCTAATTAAGCCCAATTGTGGACACTCTGGTAGTCTTGCGGTCTATTATTCAAGAAAGGTCCCTAACGCTTGCAACATGTACTTGATATCAGAAGGCGCTTGTATTGCATGGTAAGAATTTACCCTTGTACACAGGGTCTAGTTGAATTAACCTAGTCTCTATGAAACAAAAAAAAAAGATACACTGTTTATCAATGAATCTATGTCAAGGGACCCGTTCTGGGGGTAAGTTCAGTTTGACATACAGCAAAATACTAACACATACATATAATGTATAGCCAATTGGATTATCAGGGTCTGTGGACAACTTCCACATACGTACCAGCTCTAGAAATGGCTATATTCCAAATCTTTAGCAATTGACTGTCACTACCGTTGTACAGCTTCAGGTTACTTTTATCAAACTATCTGGCTGGTAAGTTATGGTGAAATCTCTTCAACCGTTATTGAGACGAAGTATACAACATTGGTGGTTAGCACCAGAATCTGATCATTGGTACTCGAGTCCCCAGACCCTTTCCTCCACCCAGGCACAATATTTAAAAAGGTAAGGGTCGGCAACACCAGACTATAGTTCACCTTGGGTCTCAAAAAGTTAGGTAAAGGGTCTATAAATAACTCCTACACAATGAGTTTCATAATATCAACATTAACATTCTTGTCTGCTATATCAACTAAACACAGCTGCTAGCTGCTGGCAGAAATACTGTATTTCTTATACCTAGCCCTACCCCCACCCCTTCCCTATAAATTAATATTTATGCCGTCCAATGCCTGCCACTAGTTTAGCTACACCTATAAAACAATGACTTCTCCTTTCCCCACTTCACTTACTTGCAGCATTTCGTGGTAACGGTACCAATTGGCACATTTTGAATGAATATAGTAGACCTTTTAGATCAAATGAACCGCCAAATTCCTTACGTATAATGTACACAGTGCACTTTCTCACGTGATAACGTCAGAAACCCTTTACCCTATTTAGAGATATGTAATTCAATCTACCCTTTACCGATTTTATGAAGATCAGTCTTGAAAATGTAGACGTGTATAGTAGTGCTCAAATAAACTTGTGGGGATAGACCTCGGGAGAGACGAATGTGTGAATCACTTTTCTGCCTACCATTGTATTCATACAAACATTATTGTAAGTTACAACCCTAATAAGCTAGCGCCTGCGGGCGGGGGTTCATTATCCATTATTCCAGTTTTGGAGCAGACACTATGAATCTGCCATGGTAGGAGAGTTTTCTTGGAGGATTTGCAGTACACTGCAGGGTTTCATCCAGAAATTTTTTGTCTTGAGGGGGGGGGGGGGCGAAATTAAAGGGGAGTAAGTAATAATTTTAAGTACTGGTAATACTTTTTGCTATCCAAATCATAGCGACAGTAGAAATCAGAATCGTTTTCAAAATAGGCTTCAATTTTCTTCACTATCAAAACTAATGGCTATAGCTATAGAAGGGCCAGCACTTGACCAAGGTAATGTTGATGCTGTGCTGTAAACAATTTAATTCTGAGTAGGTAAAATAAGTGGGGGGGGATACCCCCCTTTTCTCCCCCCCTCCTGGATGAAACCCTGCACTATGTGTGGTTCAGCACATTCATGTCGCTCCCTCCAAACAAGTGCTACAAGCTAACAAAAAAAGAGCTAGCAAAGTGCTAAAAACTAGCAAGAGGCAGCAAAACCATGCCCATGCCATTTTGGATTAGGTTATGTCGCATAAATAATGGCAATAATCACATTTTTCATGTGGTGACTTTCATACGAGTATGGTGCGTCGTTAAAAGGAGCACAGTCAGTAACTGTAAGGCCAGTGCATGTTTCAGATCGGGGTTTCCCCCTATATTTAGACCAGTAAGATTAACACTGGCGTAATTAAATGAAATATAATTTTACCTTTGTAACAACCACACTTGGGGGTTGGTTACGGTAACATGATTATTATGATTACAGTATGATTGTGAAATGTTGATTATGATTATATAAATAATTATGATTATTTGTCAGAAAAATAGGGATTGTTACAACAAAAATAAAGTTTTTTCAAACAGTTCGTTTGATAGACGTCATCTTTCTGGTCTAAATATTTTCCCAGTGTAGATACTGGAGAATGGAGGTAGTTGCAGGCTACGTACATTAGTGGCCTTAAGTTCAGCTGCTATAACTCTGTTTATTCTAATTACAGCTAACAGTTGCTGTGTTTTACTTTACTGCTAATATTACCAGTAATGGTTCTATGGGTTTGATTACGAATATGTGATTATGATTACACCCACAATTTGCCACATGATTTTGATTATGATTACGATTATGCAATAACTTATCGATTACGATTGTAATCATAATCAACCCCAACTCTGAAACAACCATAAATTACAAATCTAATTCACCAATAGTTCTCTCCCAGGCAATGGATATATTTCTCTGCTGTTCTTATTGTTTTGTTATAGTGCTATGAGGGAATATATTATATATTAATGCAGCGTGGCACTTCTAGAGTGGTAATAGCTTCATTGCAGAGGCCAATGCCAATGATGAAGTAGATGGTGCTGATTCACAGTTGAAAAGGAGGAATGACTGCTGAAGACAGTGAACTAATTCTTCCAAGGTACTACTGCTGGGCTATAACTAGAGTACAACAATCTATTAACATTAGCTAGTTCAATATAATCATTGGGTAACTGCAGAATATCACAAATTGTTTGCACGAGTGCCAGTATGATTATAAAATACGCAATAGAAAAGTGTGGGCTTATGCGCTGTGTTTTTTGGTTATAACCGGAAACGAGTGAGTTACCTGACAGGCTTTTCCATTCCGTATCTATCTTGTACCACGTGCGTCGTCCTTAGAAACAATGTTTTTGCCCCGCAGTTCAAAAAGTGTGTTATGCCGCTACTTAACCAACACTTTTTGACCATTACAAGTGACGTGACATGTGAGTGCTAATGTGCCAAACAACACGTGATGTTCTATGGTGTCCAATATTAAACTTTTTGTTGTGTGCCTTACGGAGACGCAATAACCGTAAAAAATTTGCTCAAGGGGGTGCAATAACCCACCACAAACTTGATCCCTGTGTACTGCGGAATATTACCACATGTTTTACCATTTCAAGAATTCAAACAGTTCCTATTGAACTACACGTATTTGTATTATTTAATAAGGGATTCATACAGGATTCGTTCAAAAAGATTTTTAGGGAGGGGAAATCTTGTGCTTTGGAGGGGGACACTTTTACTAATTCTATTAGAGAGCACTTCAGTTTGGGGGGAGGGGGTAACGTTGGCTTGGGTGGGATCCCCTGGGATCCCCCCCTCATAGTACATGAAATTGTTGAACCATGGCAACCTCCGGGCGTATTGTCTGATGACTGCCCCGTATTCCTCAAGTTTCGGTCCTCAACAATAATTATTTTATGTCATGGTTTGACTAATTCACATCATATTGATGGTCCGTATCTATCTGAAAATATCGGCTACCAGTATATCGGCTAAATTGCCTAACATGACGACACTATCCCTCTGTAAGAATACCTTGGTTGTAAAGCATTAAAGATGCATTCTCCCTCAGTCTAATTTTTCCATGAGGCCTAATATGCAGTATACATATATATGTAGTATAGATTTTTTTAATGTAAATTTTGTCCATTCTTGAATTTTGTACATAAATTATTCAGGTAATGCCATGATCACTAACTTTTTTCATTGGTACTTTATTTTATTTGTGTACTAGAATTGCTGTGGTCCATCTGGCAGATGAGCAAGCAGCACATTGAAGTAAGTTTATGGGCAACCATATTGGTCTCCTCATGTTGATCTTGCTCATTTATAGATTGGCATGAGGTGTACATCAAGAACCAGTAGTTGCACTATATAATTGCTGTCTATCCAGCAGTATTACCAATAGTACATACTATGTTTAGTTGTGTCAGGATATATTGCTAAATACCTTGCAACTCTTTCATTCCGGACTTAATTTTTACCATGAGGTCGTTGATTTCAGGTAACTCGAAAAGCACTTAAAAAAATTTTTTTTTAGTGAAAACTATTTTCGAAGCTTCTGTAATGCCTTGGGCACCTATAATCTGAATTTTGAGGTTCTAGCTCACTGTAACAATTTTTTTTTAAATCGGAGAAGTCCACCACACCGTGGAGCGCGTCAATGCTACTCCCGGAATGAAAGGGTTAAATAGTTTTAATCATGTCTTGCTATGTTCTCCACATTTGTCACGAAAAATCCTCGCTACATGTGTACGTTCTTGAATTTTATCTTGATTGAGCTCTACTTGCCACTTGCTAACATACTGCCACACATTTGCACGTAGTGTGTAGGTGTGGTTCAGTGGTGTGCTTCATTTTGAGTGTGTAGATATTTGTTTTCGAAAGTGTGATTATGGTTTGTTTGTTTAAGCCAGAAATAACACATAGAGATAAGATGGTACTTTTACGTGTTATTAAATTAATATGAGTGTAAAAGAATGAGCTGACAATGTGTACTTTCATCGCTTTTTTTTTATTCTATGCACTCTGGGGCACTGGGACTGAGTTCCCTCCTCCCAATATAAGTTCAGCCCCTTATAATCAGAATGCCCCCAATATTAGCCCTCTTTTGTAAAGTGTATTGTCCATAATCACATTCAATTCCATCTATTCAACTGTCAGACATATGTATGAAATATTTTTAGGAAATTCTGTGTGTGAGCAACCAAGTGATTTGTTGGCCAGACCTAATTGTTTTTCTCTCTTCACATCAAGTAAATGTTTCATGCACAACTGACTATAGATAGAATTTTTTTCCAATCCAGAAAAAAGAGACCTGCCTTGGCCCAAACAACAAAAATAAATTAGGTCTGGTCTTATTGGAATCCAATGCATTGCATAATGTACAAATGCTAGTATAAATTTGTTTACGTCAAGTTATGCTTGACAATAAAATGTATTACTTACTTGGTTCTTTCTCCCCCCCCCCACCATAGTTTTCCTTTTACAAAGCACAAGCAGTTGTATCTTGTGGTATGCGAAGTTCACCGTATTTAACCCCCGCCCTTTGGCATTTTCCTCCCTCCTAGCCAAAATGTATGCATCAATCCCTGAGGATTTATTTTATGGGGGGGGGGGGGTCAAGGGGGCTTTCACAACCCCTCCGGCTTGGATTTGACATATCCAGTATTTGGTATTTGGTTGTATAAGCTCTATTTTTGTGGCAGCTTTACACTATTGATGGATAAATATCAAGCAGCTGAGAACTAGATATTGTAAGCTTTTAAAGTAGGAAACCAGATGATGATATGCTGAACTCCATATTTCACGTGACTGTCTATTTTAGAATAGAAATAGCTACTACGTAACTAAGGTAGTCGGGCTAAAAATAAACTTAACGTTAGTTCGAAAAATGGCGATAAATTTGTCTGCAACTGAGGCGGTGGATCCTGTCTGCGACGACGTTTTCGACTGCGAACGTGAGGGGGAAGGGGTACAGGAGCTATATAGCTACCGCAGAGGTACTGCTGTCGAGAATAGAGAGTTGGACTTGCTCGCTAAAGCTGTCATTTCATTACCGGTTGAGGAAACTACTAGTTTTCAACTTGAGAGCTACTAGAGCACTGTAGGTAGCGAACATACCAGCAGCAATGTCAAAGAGGATATGGAACTTGATATTCCAGGTAAGAAAAGCAGCTATTTACGCAGTATTGGAGGAAAAAAAGTAAGAAATAGTTTTTCCGGGAACATGGCGGTAAGTTTTATTATGCCCAAAAGCTTTCCCGGGAATATGGCGCTAATTTGGTCACAGCTGTAAACTCTTTTCTTACAAACTCCCAGCAATGAGTAATGATTTGACTTAGCCACCTTTGCTCTCTGAATTACTTTGGACTTCCTATTCATTCAAAGGATGATGTCTCTACTTCTGCAAGGTCTGAATATTGAGATGATGGTAATACTGATTATGCTGAAAGCATGAAGAAAGGTTGACAAAGTATTGAATGGATGAAAAAGGAAGAGTATGAGTAAGAATGTGGCTAGAGAGAAGAGTGAGTGTGTGCAGAGGACTGGAATTGTTAGTAAAATATTCTTGTATTCTTGATGTTCTTCTGCCCAGCTATTGCCCAGCAAACAGTCACGCCTCCTCTGGTGTCATCAGTGAGCAACAGCATTGCTGGCTGAGATAACTGTCTATTATAACAGTAAAAAATATCTAATCACGCACAAACAATTGCTAATATTGCACTGGAAGCATACAGATCACTTTGTTATGATGATATGGTTACATTGTGGTCCCAAAACCACTTTGTGGTTTGTTGCTAAGCAACCAAATTTGACCAAAAATGTTGTAACAATACATGTACTTTCACGTGATATATGGTTGCTAGGTACTTTTTTGAACTCCTGATTTTATATTTATTTTTAAACATTATTCATGTAGAAAAAATAAATAACTGAATTTTATCTGCCGGTGAGAGGGTTAATTGGGGAGGGGAAATCTTGGGCTTTGAGGGGGGGGGGGATGCTCTTAATTTTTCTATTAGAGAGCATTTCTGTTTGGGGGAGGAAATGTCTGCTTGGGGGGGAGGGGATTTCCTCTCTTCCGCCCCTCTGTATGAAACCCTGATATTTTGATTCCTGATTACAAATAACCATCATACAATACTATGAAACTATATTCATGCCTTAATCTTATGATTTAATACCCCTCAGTGTGCATGCACATGACAATTACACAACTGTAGTACTGTAGTCTTCCGGTTAAGCACCCACCCCGGTTTTTTTTTCATTGTCGAATGTAAGCGCCCACTTACCGGTTAAGCACCCACCCCGCTTTATTTACCGTCGAACTTAAGTGACGAGTGTGCGGCAAAAGATTTACAAGAACTGTAGAAAATGATAGTGTGAATTTTTTCTTTTTCTCTTTGTATACTTTAGCCTGCTATTGTCATGCATCACAAAAACACTATTTTGTGCCGCCCGCAACTTTTGTGTGCAATGAAAATTGTTCCGTGTGCAACGATAATAGTGCCGTGTGCAAAACGACGACTGCCGTGTGAAACATTAAATGACTACCAATTAAGCACCCATCCATTGATTTTTAGCATTGAACAGTTTAGCGCCCATGGGCGCTTAACCGGAAGACTACAGTAGTCATTCCGTCATTCAATCAAATTGTCATCTATCATCAACAGCTGCCAGATTTTTTTAGTTTTTTTTTTTCCCGAACTCAATACAGACATATGTAATGTTCCATGACGTATCCAGACCCTGACTGGATGTGATGTCTTAAGTTTTTGTATAAGGAGTGGAGATATATTTGGTGCATTATATTAAGCAAGTATTTACTGCATAATCTAGTATAGCAGAGCATCGCTTCCATGAGACATACACAATTTGTCTTGCACACATTTGCCCCTAGCTCGACCCTGTAGCGAATGTTATCGAGCAGTTCTTTTGAATAGCACAGTATGCTTCAGCAAGGCAACTCAGGTCCACATATGTACATATTTAGCTGATATTCAGCTATGCCTCCTAGCGTGTTTTTTTTTGTTGTTGTTGTAGTTGTTTAGTGTTATTTTTTGTGTTTTTTTTTAGAGTTCTTGTACTCAACGACAAAGTGTATTATTATCCAAATTAGCTTTGCACATATGGTATTCTAGTTCTAATTAGACTGTCAGTTGCACATGCTTTACATATCCACGTGCAAATTGGGGGCATTATTTAGAATTGGTTGGAACATCGTTACAAATATTTTTGCTAGTTTTTTGTTGGTATGTGTGTTGTTGGTTTTTCCTTTCTTTCTATTCCATCCTCAATCACATCATCCACCACTCTTAGTCAACTTCTATTATTTTCTTGAGCATAAATCTCTCTGTCTTCAGTGATAGATGACAGAGCCCAGATAGGATTACTTTGATGCTGTGGCCTATACGTGCTGCTTATGGGTGCTGTCCGGAACAGTCTTAATTAGCTGTGTCAAGTTCTGTTCTATCAATCAACTTCCGCGTACAATGCAGCTGATTATCAAGTTGGAGCTTATTTTTCTGTGTTGCATGAGTGTTGTCCAGTAATGTCGTCAATTGTCCCATGGCACCATGGTGGGACCATAGAAGGGTTCAATTGGATGTTCATGGCGAGCTTCAATTAGAAACTTACAGCTAGGAAACCCTGTGTTTGAATAGCTATGCTAGCCACCCTCAATATGCCCCCCTTTCCCGAACCCCCAAATTATTCTATTACTAATTTATGCATCTCGCTTGTACAAGTCAAATAGACATAATGGAGTTTGAAACAAACACCATGAAAAGGTTTGGGCCTCCTTACGTGCCCGTGGACATTATACAGCTTAGACATTTTGTACTGGATGGGAGAAGTTGTGTAGGTAGGAGAACTTTTACTGTCGCTTTACTTAATTCTGCTAGTAAAAATGAAATTCTGCTAGTGAGTGTATGTTATGTGTGATTTCGTTTCATACATGGGGGAGAGTGAGGTCCCCCCCCCCCACACACACACACACACACAAACACAAACACACACAAACACGCACCAAATGAAGAAGAAAAATATTGTATGAAATCCTGCTAAGTGACAGCAGCAGCTGAATGTGTGACAACTCATTAAATGTGACCGTCTACAGGAATTGGGCACAACGCGGGCCCTATCAAAACAAATTTTGTGCACTTACACATTCGTCCTCATCCGTATAATGAGCTCTCTGAATTTTAAAGCCGTTGCTTCAGCCGTTGTCAATATTTGCACCCTAACCGTTCCCTTCCATAGGCTTATTTAATACATTTTTAAGAATTAAATCGATTTTTCCCGACGTTTATGCGTGCCGCGCTGTGCCCAATTTTCCTATAGACGGTCAAAAATAATTATCCAAAACAGTATGTGGCTGTTGTCATGAAATATTCATTCCAAAAATTAAAATTATACTTCCTCTGTTGGAAATACCTTCCTTGTGATTGAATTGAATAGTCAGTAGTTATTAGCTGCCCCCCCTTCCCTCCCTCCCCCCCCCTTCCCTCCCTCCCTCCTCCAGCCACAAACAGCATTGGACATGATTTACGGTGAAACATCACATTACAGAATTGGGGTATCCTGTACGATTGACAATGAAATACAATGACGATGCCCATGAAGTTGAAGAAAGGAGAGATTGAGTAGTAATGAGTAATTAAATATCAGGTGGTGTTGAATGTAAAATCGGGTATATGTTGTATGTGGCATACGACACGTATCTCTTTTTTTTTTTTTTTTTTTCACCCGCCCTGCAAATTACGTAAGTTAGGGTTAGGTAAAGCGTCCACAACTCCAGTATTTTTTAACGAGGGCGGAGAATCCTGCTGCCGCAAGGATTTCTGTCCTATTTTTTTGTAAAAAGTCTGCTCACTCGCCATTTGTGCTATTTGAGCACACCACTAGTATACTCATGTTGTGAAAACAACATCCAGTGAATGGATTGATATGTGTATGATAATGATAGTGGTACGTATATACCTCCTTAGGTAGTTTTTAACAACTTTAAATATATATATATATATATATATATTATATATATAATACTTATAGCACGAGTCAGAGTACAATATGGGAAAATATTTAACGAGCACGCAAAATATTTTCACGAGCCAAACGCGAGTGAAAATGTGGCGTGAGAGTAAAATATCATTCCCATATTGTACGACGAGTGTGATAAGTGATTTATTGCTTCTTTGAAATTTTTCTCAACCGGTTACAATACAATTTTCATTGATTTTACTCGCTACGCACGCGCTACAAGTAGCGTACAATATAAACCGTACAATATGGGAGAATACAGAACGCTCGCGTGATGCGGAAATATTCAAGTAAAAATATCAAAGCTGCAATAAATATATATATTGCAGCCTTATTTTTTTCTTAAATATTTCCACATCACGCGAGTGTTCTGTATTCTCCCATATTGTATGCTTGTTATTGAACTCTCGAAGTAGCACGCGCGTAGCGAGTAAATTCAAAGGAAATTGTATTGTAACCAGTTGAGAAAAAATATCAAGGCAGCAATAAATCACTTATCACAATCTCAGACTCGTGCTATAAGTGTTATATATAATGTGTGTGTATGTATGTTAAATGCTTGATACGGATCATGATATTCTCCCATAGCTATGGTGTGTAGCTTTTCTGATATTTCAATACTGGATATGTTTTATAAACTTGTCCGTAGGCTATTGCAATGTTTCAAGGGGGAAGCGTGCTTGGAAAAGAAAGGCAGTATACTCTTGTTGTTACGTTCTTCAAACATTCTAATAAACTACTTATTTCACTCCTTGGTCATGAAATACTGCCTGACATTTCACTCGCTAGCTGTATTGCACTCACCATTGACTCGTTAAAATATAGCATACAAGTAAATATTCCATTCATGCAACTAATAGTAATGTGTTTATTAATAACTGGTTATATTTAATATTCATTGACTTCACACACTATGTACATATGTAATGTAGTAAAGCATTTAATGGCAATTGTTTAATATTGGGGTATTACAGAAATATTCAAGTAAAAATGTTCTGGGTGCAATAAATATTATACATCTAACTATTATGTATTAAATTTTACCGACGTTTTATGTTTTATGTTATGTAGTGCAGTCCACTCTGAAGTTGTCTTGCCTGAAGTCATCAGTGATTACAGAAATTCACAGATTCCACTACGTACTTTTCCATTCACTTCTGAACTGTCTATGCCGAGCTTTTTTTTTAAGTTTTTATGTAAAAACATTTGTTATTATTTTCAAACGTTATCATTCATTTTTAATAGCCGATATAATGTACACAGTAAAGCTGTATGAATCATTGGGTAAAAAATAAAAAATAAATAAAAAAATATAAACAACAACAACAATACAATGGTATTTATGATAATAAAATCAAATTGCTGCAGATAACAGTGTATGGAGTAATTCTAAGACTGATTAGAAGAATGCACAAAATGCACTTTTGTTATAAATGCTCACCTAATAGGCTGGGCCTACCTACTACAGCTAACTTTCTGTTCATCTATTTTGAATAAAGCTCCAATTACCAAGCTTTCTAAATTGAATATCATCCAAACTAAGCAAGTATATTATAACTTGCAATTTTGCCAATAAAAACATTCCATCAATGTTTACAGTACATTACTGGTGTTTGCAGTAGTTTACTTGTAATATAAATTTGCAAGTACAATCCACAACCAATTACACATCGAATAAATGAAATTACATATCTTTTCAGTGCTGCAAAGTACAAATCCTCATTACATCTGGCTTTATTGTGTTAGGTATATTGATGTTGCATAATGAAATGGCCCAATGCATGTAATAAGTGTCAAAACAGTTTGCTACAAGCTTGTGCATCCATCATCTACAGACTACAGTACTAGTTTACAGGAGAGGGTGTCACAAATTGTGCAGCAAGTGATTATCTCTATTGTTAGCAATTCATGGCATGTGAGGTCATGGTTGCCACGCTTTAATTAGTGATTCAGGATTCATAGTTGCAAGTTGGGTTCATGGTTGCCAACTTTAATTAGTGACGGAATGTGTTTAAAGAGTCAGGATTCATCGTTGCAAGTTGGGGGACACGGTTGCCACGCTTTAATTAGTGATAGGAACGTGTTTAAAGAGTCAGGATTCATCGTTGCAAGTTGGGGTTCATGGTTGCCACGCTTTAATTAGTGATAGGAACGTGTTTAAAGAGTCAGGATTCATCGTTGCAAGTTGGGGACATGGTTGCCACGCTTTAATTAGTGATAGGAACGTGTTTAAAGAGTCAGGATTCATCGTTGCAAGTTGGGGTTCACGGTTGCCACGCTTTAATTAGTGATAGGAACGTGTTTAAAGAGTCAGGATTCATCGTTGCAAGTTGGGGGACATGGTTGCCAAGCTTTAATTAGTGATAGGAACGTGTTTAAAGAGTCAGGATTCATCGTTGCAAGTTGGGGTTCATGGTTGCCAAGCTTTAATTAGTGACAGGAACGTGTTTAAAGAGTCAGGATTCATCGTTGCAAGTTGGGGGACATGGTTGCCACGCTTAATTAGTGATAGGAACGTGTTTAAAGAGTCAGGATTCATCGTTGCAAGTTGGGGGACATGGTTGCCACGCTTTAATTAGTGATAGGAACGTGTTTAAAGAGTCAGGATTCATCGTTGCAAGTTGGGGTTCATGGTTGCCAAGCTTTAATTAGTGATAGGAACGTGTTTAAAGAGTCAGGATTCATCGTTGCAAGTTGGGGTTCATGGTTGCCAAGCTTTAATTAGTGATAGGAACGTGTTTAAAGAGTCAGGATTCATCGTTGCCAAGCTTTAATTAGTGATAGGAACGTGTTTAAAGAGTCAGGATTCATCGTTGCAAGTTGGGGTTCATGGTTGCTACGCTTTAATTAGTGATAGGAATGTGTTTAAAGAGTCAGGATTCATCGTTGCAAGTTGGGTTCATGGTTGCCACGCTTTAATTAGTGATAGGAACGTGTTTAAAGAGTCAGGATTCATCGTTGCAAGTTGGGGTTCATGGTTGCTACGCTTTAATTAGTGATAGGAACGTGTTTAAAGAGTCAGGATTCATCGTTGCAAGTTGGGTTCATGGTTGCCAAGCTTAATTAGTGATAGGAACGTGTTTAAAGAGTCACGATTCATCGTTGCAAGTTGGGTTCATGGTTGCTACGCTTTAATTAGTGATAGGAACGTGTTTAAAGAGTCAGGATTCATCGTTGCAAGTTGGGGTTCATGGTTGCTACGCTTATAGGAACGTGTTTAAAGAGTCAGGATTCATCGTTGCAAGTTGGGGTTCATGGTTGCCACGCTTTAATTAGTGACAGGAACGTGTTTAAAGAGTCAGGATTCATCGTTGCAAGTTGGGGTTCATGGTTGCTACGCTTTAATTAGTGACAGGAACGTGTTTAAAGAGTCAGGATTCATCGTTGCAAGTTGGGGTTCATGGTTTCCACGCTTAATTAGTGACAGGAACGTGTTAAGAGTCAGGATTCATCGTTGCAAGTTGGGGTTAATGGGTGCTACGCTTAATAGGATCGGAAGTGTTTTAAAGAGTCAGGAATTTTTCAAAAACCCGTTGGCAAGTTGATGTTCAGGTTGCACGCTTTAATTGTCGAGAGGAAAGTGTTTTAAAGAGTCAGGATGCATCGTTGCAAGTTGGGGTTCCTGGTTGCTACGATTTAATTAGTGATAGGAACGTGGTTTTAAAGAGTACAGGATTCATCGTTGCAAGTGGAGGTTCATGGTTCTACGCTTAATTAGTGATAGGAACGTGTTTAAAGATCAGATTCATCAGTGACACGTGGGGGGGTTCATGGTTGCTACGCTTTAATTAGTGATAGGAACGTGTTTAAAGAGTCAGGATTCATCGTTGCAAGTTGGGGTTCATGGTTGCCACGCTTTAATTAGTGATAGGAACGTGTTTAAAGAGTCAGGATTCATCGTTGCAAGTTGGGGTTCATGGTTGCTACGCTTTAATTAGTGATAGGAACGTGTTTAAAGAGTCAGGATTCATCGTTGCAAGTTGGGTTCATGGTTGCTAAGCTTATAGGAACGTGTTTAAAGAGTCAGGATTCATCGTTGCAAGTTGGGTTCATGTTGCCAAGCTTTAATTAGTGATAGGAATGTGTTTAAAGAGTCAGGATTCATCGTTGCAAGTTGGGTTCATGGTTGCCAAGCTTTAATTAGTGATAGGAACGTGTTTAAAGAGTCAGGATTCATCGTTGCAAGTTGGGGACATGGTTGCACGCTTTAATTAGTGATAGGAACGTGTTTAAAGAGTCAGGATTCATCGTTGCAAGTTGGGGTTCATGGTTGCTACGCTTTAATTAGTGATAGGAACGTGTTTAAAGAGTCAGGATTCATCTTAGCAAGTTGGGTCATGGTTGGGGTCATGGTTGGTGGGGGAACATGGTTACCGCATTTCATACAGCAAGTCCAGCTTGAAGTGGAGGATCATGGTTACTTTCTCACTCTTCTGCATTCATGTTATCTTTGTGTTTTAAAAAACATAGCTTCAACATCAGCTGATGAAGAACTTGCGAGTCCAAAAACTTTTGGAACATATAGTCCTCATTTTTTATACTACAATAAGTTATTGAAATTGTGAGAATATTTTGATCGCTCCTATTCACTACTGTATTGTTATACAGCCCTTCTATCCATTAGGAACTTAAAACACATGAGTATCAACCAGTAGGCATGTTTTAAAATAAAAACAAACAGAAAAAAATCAGAACTTATGTAGTGGTATCCAGAATAATAAAATCTTGTTAAATGTCTGTTAGTAGTCATTGTGATTTACAAATTGATGTAGTATATGAATTGGGTAATTAAAATTGTTTTTTTTTTTTAATTTTCCTCTTCCACATGTAATGTTACATTAGCTTAGTCTAGATGCTATGTTTATGATTACATGAGAATCTTTTGATTTTGTTATACTGAACATAATTATCATTATTCTAACTTTGCCTAGCAACTAACATATTTAAGATTGTGTCAAAGAGTGTACGTGTATACTTATGCCATGTTGTATCACCCAATATCTGATTGGAAGCATACCACATACAAATGTAAAAATCATCAAACTTCAAGAATATATTTAAAAAAAATTACCAGCCACTAAGACCAATGTATATGATCAGAAACAGTCAATATCGTAAAACAACGACAATCATAAAATAAAATGTTAGTTTATATTTCCCTTATAAGATTCGTCTTCACTGATGTTTACGCTCTCATAAAACTTGCAAACTTTATCAACAAATCCTGCAAGTACAAAGTAAAGAGAGAAAGAGAGGGAGAATACACAAATATTAAATATCACAATTTCTTCCAATTTAAGGTGAAGCTTTCATTCCCAATTTGTTTGTAAATACCCTTTGCACATTTAAGAACAGTTTACTAAGGCGTTGAAGGCAAGATCTTTCAACAATAGTTTTTGAGTGAGTGAGTGAGTGAGTGTGTGTGTGTGTGTGTGTGTGTGTGTGTGTGTGTGTGTGTGTGTGTGTGTGTGGTGGCTGTGTGGTGTAGTGGTTGTGTCCTGGGCTCAGGGCCCATGGTCCTGAGTTCAAGCCCAACTCAGGCATTTTTTTCATCTGATTTCCATCTGCCTCCCACCAGCCCCACCAGTCCACCCAGCTGTGATTGGGTACCTGGCATTTGCTGGGGTGTAAATTCAAGGCCTTTTCTCATGAAACAGCAATGGTCCAGGTGGGACTTCCGGTGCCCACACCACTTGCTGTGAGGAAAGGTCTGTTCTCCTGCGAGTTCCTAGCCCGGCTCCAGGAGCTTTGCTTGCACGGCTCACAGTGCCTGCTTAGTGCACAGGCATCCTGGCTCTGCCAGGTGCGCGTGACCGCCTAGCGGCAGCAAGAGAATTTGCATTTGCATTTTTTTTTGTGTGTGTGTGTGTGTGGAAGGATAATTCATCTGTCTGTAGGGAAATTTCGGGGACTTCATCTAGGAAAAATGAAGGGAAAGGAGAAACTTCAGCTGGGAGGGGATACTTCAGCTGGTGGAGGGGGTGAAATTCTGCTCAGACAAATACTTTATGCAAAAGGAAAATGAGGGGGAAAACTTTTGCTAGACCTCCTCCCTATATTGACAATCCTAAAAGTTACTTAATTAAATATCAATGCATGTCATGAGATTGAAAGGGGGGTGGGTCACTTGGGAACCCTACTCAAGTATTCCTTGCCTACGTGACTATACATGTAACTGCCATACGTATATGACAATGGGCTTCTACCACCTAAAAATCATAGGTATTTAAAAAATCAGGACTAAACGTTGGAAAAATGTCTAGTGAAAAATGAGCATTATTGATGAGCTGATAAATGCATGCGCAAAGGTTTTTTGTTTTTTTTTGCTTACTTGTTCATGAGCAAGGAACCTCTTTCTCAATCTTCCCAATAGCTTCATGGCAGGCTGGAACTATTCACTTCAATCCCTCGCTTCTGCTGGACGTCTGACCAATATATACTTCACCACAGCACATTGCCTTCCTATTATATAAAACAGTAGCACGTGATGCTATCAAGATCTTTGTTTAATAAAAGGTACATAGCTTTCAAATGCATCACCCATTTCCCTCCCCATTCCCTACTTAATAACTTAAACACGGTGTCAAAACATGATATGTGACCGTCTACAGGAAAATTGGGCATAGATATATACGTAGGTATAAATTATTTGAAAAAAGTAGCAAAAACAAATGAAAAACAACATAACAAACACACATACAAACAACTCTATCACTTCCCCACCCCCCCCCCCCCCCCATCAACTAAAAAGCCAAAGCAAGATGTCAGAGCCTACATGGGTGGTGGAGACCACATGACCAAGCAATGTCAGAGCCATGATTTACGGTGAAACATCACATTACAGAATTGGGGTATCCTGTACGATTGGCAATGAAATACAATGACGATGCCCATGAAGTTGAAGAAATGAGAAATTGAGTAGTAATGAGTAATTAAATATCAGGTGGTGTTGAATGTACAATATTTCAATTGTAGTCACACAGTATTACCGGTTTCTCACCAAACGTTAACTTCCCCTATAAAGCAAACTACATCAATGTCTGCAAGAAATTATTTGCTCACATGATTATGATGTAACGCTAGGGGGCGTTGCCACAAAAGCTGGTACCTACGCAGAGCTGAAGCTTATCAGCCCGAAATAAAATAAAAAAAGCATAATATAAAAGGTCTTAAATTTAAATCGTCATTGTGAGTAAGTTCATACCTAAATCAACAGTTAATTGTCAGTAATCTCCAAAATCAGAGCGTACAGACAGACAGACAGGATGACTACTATAACCCTCTCACGCATGAGCGCTGAGGGTTAATCACCATCATTTACAAACCAACACAACCCACATACCCTATTATATACATTACACACACAGCTCAATGTCCACATACCCTATTATATACATTACACACACAGCTCAATGTCCACATACCCTATTATATACATTACACACACAGCTCAATGTCCACATACCCTATTATATACATTGCACACACAGCTCAATGTCCACATACCCTCTTATATACATTACACACACAGCTCAATGTCCTTAGACTACAATTCATTGTAATTAAATGCATTATATAGAAGACTGAAATTTAAACCTTTGTGGGTCATGATCATTGATCATACTTGTGCGTAAAAATAGCCTCAAATAAATCACATACATACCTAGGTACACCTCCTGACACATCTCACTTCAATGAATTGAATTGTGTAGTGGAGAAAATGTAGTTACAGTATCAACTTCACCAAAAAATTACAGCTGCTCACGGTTTCGGGGTACAAGCCACCACACATCTAACCACATACACCATATACAGCTCAGACTGAACTCTGTAACACAATGCATGCACACACACTGCATGCAACTATTGACGGTGTAAAAACATCAGTGTACCAAACAAATAATAATAAAACATAACTTGACAACAGACTTCCTCCTCATTTATGGAATGAAGTCTTAGTTTATTTTTAGGCCAAACAAACTAAATACCTTGTTTCTCATCTGCACCTTCCTGGGTGATACAGCCACTTCAAAATGTATTATGCAGGTCACGCCCATTGCTTTAACTATACTTGTTATAAACCGGTTCAATATTTTTCTAGGTCAACTACATATCCCAATTTCCAATATAGTTGATGAGAAACAAGAAATGTGGTTTCAATTCACACTATAATTTTTATACACCACCAGGCCAGCTATACATTGCACAAATGATGAAGACATGCTAAAGGTGCATCACCCACTCATTTGTGACAGCAGCAAAGCTGTGGTTTTTTTTTCAATAGCAATTGATTTGTGGTTACCACTAATGTCAGCCCAGTGGTATGTGGTTACCACAAGTCAGCCACAGCTGTGACTTTAGTGAGGAAGGTAAGAAAAAATCATACTGTAACTAGGTTTCTATCAAGTGCTTGTGTTCCAGAATTTGTAATGATAATTTTGCAGTTGCAATGACAACATAAAAGTAAATAGATAATTCATAAGCATGGCTCCCTGATTCCACCCTTTCTGTGATGAGGGCATGCCAGTTCCGGCAAAAGTGAATCAATCACAAAAAAAAAAAAAAAATCGGAAGTTTACACTACAATACAGGCTTCCATACTTACAGCAGCTTGCAAGTGGTTTTTTCCTTCATTTTTCTTCTTTTCTTAATACTTATAGCAGATACACAGTAGAATAAGACCATCTTGGTATTTGGCAAAACTAATAATAACAAATAAAAATAGTTTTTCTTATTACTAATGTTTAACTGGCTAGTCAACAATTCAGTCGTAAATCATCAGATATTTTGTGATCTTAATTTTTTCAAAGCTTCTATTACAGTTAGCTAATTTCTATCTGATCATTTAAACCTCATGGCTCTGTTAGAAATAATGCAAAACACACTATTAAAGTTTATTTTAGCATCCTTAAGCTCTACTACACTTCAATATATCTTGAGTGGGATAGACTAGATAGGTTTCGCATAGTGCCAATCTAAATTACTATTTTATGAAACCTTTCATGTTGTGTGTGGTCCTATAAAATGAGACCATACACACGATACACATTAAAATATTAAACGTAAGTGCAACTAGAAAACTATTAGCTATATCACCTATCCAAATAATAAAGAAAGCTCAGGGTACCAAATTTTACTATTACTAGTGGTGCGCTCGAATAGCGCAAATGCATGGCGAGCGAGTAAATATATGAGTACAGGTAAAGATGATTTCCTTCGGAAATCGCTAAATAATAGCAATGATTAGGCATGAAGAGTTAACAATAACAGAATTACCTGAATAAACTTCGAAAGCAGTGGCAAATAAGCGCAGCTTGACAAAGACTTCACAATTGTTTCAAGAAGAGAGTAGCTATAAACTTTTTGGTTGAAACAAAGTTGCGTAAGGCGCACAGTGCAGCAGGATTCTCCGTACTCGGAAAAATACTGGAACTGTGAACGCTTTACCTAACTTACGTAATTAGAAGCGCGGGCGAATATTTTTGACATACGCATACAATGTCCACATACCCTATCTGAAATCTCAATTGAACACGACTGAGAGTCAGCTTCGCTATCTCGCTGAATTAGCAAGAGCCAAAGTAACACTAATGCTCGTACAGTCACTAATAGTCTCACAAGAGCTAGCACGTACGCAGTTTCATCTGAGATTGGCCATGCAACAGGGTGCGCTCCTCTCTCAAGATAAAGCATCTTTAAAGTGTTCTGATAAACCTGTCAACATTCAGTTGATTATTATAAATATATTCATGGAAATGTCTCCTCTTGGGACTTATGGGCTGAGCTGCAAGTTCAGTGTAGGCAGACATTCTAAATAAGCTGTTAAATGAGATCATCCACCCCACTTTGTCAGCAGCAAAAGTCCCCTCCAGATTGAAACCTCCTGGCTTTTCCAGATCCGATGGTAAATGACCGGATTGCATGACTTTAGTGCCATGGAATGCTGGAAAACCTTTTATATAGGATGATTCCACCTGTCCAGACACTCTTACAGGAGTCATGTCACCAGATAAGCATGTTGTGTGGCTGCTTTTGCATAAGACAAGAAAGTCCGGGAAAAAACACTAGGCAGATGTGTCTCTGGCAACTAGTGAACTATGTGGTACTAGCTACCTCCTCCAGAAACTCTCAGTGGCAGTTCAGCTCATGGGAATGCCACAGTCGCTTTGGGTTGTGCCTATCAATCCTTGGATTTTTAATAATTTTAAATGGATATTATTATTATTATTATTGTTATTATTATTATCATTGATAATGTTACTAATGTTAGCTTCTTAAAAAAAGTTAAGAGTTCGTTCAATTATAGTGAAAGTTTTGAAAGTCTACTGCATGCTTGAAGTGATCGTGAGTTCAACTAAAACATCTGCTACTCACATGACAAGCAGTACTTTTAATGCATTGCCTAAGATGATCATGACTCCTAAAGAAAGTAGGTTGGTCTTTGTATACTATAAGTATATTAATATTGGATACATTCATGTGTATTTGCCGTTGTTCAGAGTCAGGTCATTTTTTTTTTAATCACATGCCCGGTTATGAAATTCTAACCATTATAAGGCGGTATAACGACAGTATATTATTCATACATCTCATTCCAAGAGATCAGTATTATAACTTGATAAATTTCTCGCCTGCATGTATGTTACAACTGAATTGTAAGTGAGTTGGTGAGTTAGTGTTTCCAATAAAGTAAAGGAATCTAGGAATTGAACTATTAATGGTCTCCTCACTGGTCGCAGCATAGGGTATGTTATTATTACTAGAATTTCGCTGGGGTTTCACGTCAGTGCTCTTCTTTACAGCTGATAAAGTCATAGCAACCGCCATAGCGTATCAAAGTCTAAGTATATTAGAAATCAAATTAATGACATGAAACTAAATTGATGATTGTGAGTTCAAGAAGAAGTGTACAAATAAAGTGGGATATGATAGAATGCATGACAACAGGTGTAAATTAACAAATTAAGCTGGAATGTTCATAGCGTCTTTTCCAGTCATCGTGAGGGAGAGGGAGGGGGCAATTCATCCTTGGTCTGGAAGATCCGTTAGCAAGAGTTGCTTTTATGGACACATGTACATCTAGTTGAGCAGTAGCCTTCCTCCTCTGCTCTTCCTTCTCCAGCCCTCTCTTTGCCTTGTTCTCCAGTCCTGCTATTAACTTTCCCCTCCAGCTACTCCTGTCCTGTGCGGTCACATACCATGTCTACTCTCTCTATTCAAATCGCATCCTGTCCCTCCATCATCTTGGACCATGAGCTTGCTTTTGCACCAGCAACCCTTGGATATTCCCTTTTTGTCCACCATACACAACAAACACACACAGAATAAAAAATATGTATATATTATACCATTTTTGGTGGATCATAAATGTTTGACATCACAACTATGAATACTCAGATATGCACTAGAGCACTTGATAAACTAAAAATATCCATCTATTAATATATAGAATAAAGGTGACCTTTGATCATTGAGACCACCTACCTTGACATGAGATTGACAGTTCGATTGAAATTAAGTGAGGTTTTGGTTATTTAACAGGTGAGCACCGGATGTGAGTGCTACAGCTTTTTTTTTTTTTTTTAAAGTATGCTACAGTTGATACACAATAACTCAGCAGATGCAATTAACAGTGGACTGATAGGAACGGTTAACAAAAAAATTAGTAAAGATTGCCACATTAACCTACAAAATAATATGTTAGTTAAGGTGTAATTGTATACACTCATTAGTCTTGCCTTAGTTGAAACACAATAGAAATAATATTTCACAGAAAACAAACACATATACGCCCATGCAATGTGTTTAAAAGGATCTCTGCATGAGGTGGAATAGCTGTGGTGAAGAGTTGCCAATGATTGCATACGTGTCATATAATCGTCAATAGCAGTCTTAATTGAGTGAAAGACTCTCTGCATGTTGATTCCAAAATCACTGAGGCAGTAACAGCAGACACAAAATCCAAACTGCAATAGTGCTGCGAGTAAACAGTAATTTGGAAAATCACAGTGGTTATTTTCAAGAATACTTATTAGGGCAAAATTTTAAAAATTTGATTCATAAAATTCAAGTTTTGCAAAAAAAAGTTGTCCACAAACTTACGCACATACAATACACACACATATAATAATTGTTACATGAGTCCAGTGTGATGTGGTGAGACATTTCATGAGCAGGCTGACTATTTTCATGAGCCAAAGATGAGCGAAAATAAAGCCTGAGAATGAATTATCTTGCTACACCTGTGTATACTCTATGCTTGATATGTATATATCTTCACTGCAAACCAAGCTTGTAAAGTTGGCAGTGTTAGTTCAAAAGGGGCTCTTCCACACTCTTAGCTAATGTATAGCGGCTGCTTTGATCTGGATAGATAGTCCTTGTAGAGAAAGATAGCTGGGGAGGAACTAGTAAGATTGGCGATTGCTACTACCAGTGTATTTGAAGGTAATGAGCTTGTGCAATGCAGTGTGTGATATCGTGAAATATGTCATGGGTCATAAACTTGAAAATACTATTGTGAAGATATCGAGCATATAATATAATATTACGGACAATTAAATGAATGCTTTCATTTTACCCTGCTGCGCTAGTGTACGGTTAATAAAAAATAAGTATAATATGAATGTATGTATGTATGCAGTGTGGATGATAACTATACATCAATGCTCAGACAAACGTCAGAACAATTTAAGCTTGGTCTGATATTAAAAAATCTGGTATGACAACTGTTACTATATTTTCATTGCTTTACAGACTGTGGTAGGACATGTAGTACATATTTGTATTGCTTTATAAGCTTCAAAATGAGTAAAATTAATTCATATTATTGATCAATCATATTTAAAGAATTGATTGTTAATGTAATGGGAAAAATAAATCTGGAATAAAGCAAAAAATAAAATAAAAAATTATAAACTAAAACTAGAAGCAAGAGTGCAAAGAAAAAGGGAAGAAAGAAAAGAAGAATGCCCAGTTAAAAAAAAAGAAAAAGAAAAAAAGAAAGAAAAAAAAAAAAAAAAAAAAAAGTGTCCATGTCAGGATTGAACCATAACTGTTCGCATTGAACTTTGAAGGAACGGTAAAGGAGGCTAAACTGCTAACTGATATGCCAGAAAAGCACACCCGCAAAACGCATGATTATAACCAGATCTGATCTCTTTGGCCAGCTAACTAGCCGACCAGTTATTGTTTTGGTTGGATATCAAGCACTCTTGGGCAGCAAATATCCAATGGCCAACTGTAATAATCCACTCTGAGTATGTATAATGACCAGTGAAATGCATACGACTTTTAGCCCAGTTTCCCCAAAAACCAATCATAATGTACTTTAGTTGGTCATCTGATGCTTAATGTTTTAGTTGTCAAAATATGTATTTCATAAAGCAACGTAAACTTCCCAGTGCAACATTGTGATGCCTATTTCTTCAATCTTTGGAAGGCCACTGTCTTTGAGATCTGTTGTTGTGTGACAGAAAGACTAATAGACAGACTAACAGACAAATTGAGTACTGCAATCCTACCATGCATGTGCGCCAAGGGTTAAAAACTAGATGGGATGAGCTGAGTGCTAGACCAGTTTAGCAAACATGGGCATTATATATACTTACGTATGGGTGTTACAATGGAGGAAATGATACTTTTGTGCACCACATGAACACTATCAAACACATGCACACACCGTCACCTATATCACTCCTATCTTCTTACACCAAATCATTATTCATCTAGGTGATACAGGAAGCCCATTACAGCACAAAATGGGTATACACGTTGACAGTATACTCATCACACATGTATGTGCAGATGTGTGTGTGCGTGTATATGTACACAAGATTTCATATTCTGAATGTGTAAAGAATTAGCTATAAAAATCCAATTTTTTAAACTAAGTTTCACTCTATATAACGTCAAGTGCATATATTGTGCACTAAATAGAATTGAACAGCCCGTAGTGCATAATTACTTAAAAATCTATTGCAATTACATCTTTACTAGAATGCATTGTACTAAATCATAATATTACAACAGTAATGAGTACCAGGTCGTGAATGCCAGCAGAGACTGACACGTTCAATTGGTTATAGAGTACGCATCACAAAGACACACATGGAGACAGTGTGTGGTGTTATAATATAAAAGTGGGCAGAGACAAGTATACTCAGGGTGTAATATGTATGCACTCATAAAATGATTACAGGACTATAATATTAGCCAAATGATGGCGAGTTACTCGAGTCACATATCACAGGGGAGTTGGAACAGGTACGGCAATGGCCTCACCAATATTTTAACAAAAGGGGGCATGTCAGCCATTTTTCACTTATAGCGAAACATGTCCCCAGCTACGCCCCTTAATACATGACCTCCTTGTTCAAGACTTATAGTGACTCGTAAGACATGGACAGCCACACTACTTCTAGACAAAAGTTAACTCTAATGTACTTTGACCCTCTCGTATTTTCGAGTTAACTCAGCGTTCGACCCCGTCCCAAACATCACTAAACAGTATCATCCGGTTTAACAATCATTACCCGTATCACCCTAGAAATTGAATTGTTTACTGACACTTTGAATTTCTTTGTGGGTGCAGTTTAAACTAAAAAAACTTACTGGAGTTCCATTTCTATCGAGTTAGTTGCGCTGGTAAGTTAATACGCTATTTGTCACAGTTATAAGCCCTACGCAACAGTATTTACTTGAATATTCATTGTCAACTAGACTTACCATGAAGTTAAGTCTTGTGTACGTATGTTCAGTTATGTGAAAGTATTGTAAGTTACAACAATTACTAAGAATATCCCAAAGAAAAAGTTTAAAGAACGTGACTTGTTTTTTGTTTCAATTCAAATAGTTTCGGGGAGTGGTTACTATGGCATTGAATGCCTTTACCGTATAATACATGATTTAAAAACTCCACTTTTTGTTAGTAGCTTGAATATTAGAAGTTAAAACCTAACGTCTAACACTCCAGTGTAGTATTAGGCTCGCTCGCCATTTGTGCTCAAGCACATCACTAGTTACATTTTCATGTTACCAAACTGGTCATCATAAACTTGGCGGTGAAAGGGTTAATGAATCTTACATTATCTGGAAATCACAGGACCATAGAAACACTTGACTCCAGCCCCTGGTAACAAATGACAAACTATCATGTGTAGCCATTACTTTTCTTCTTTCACTTTCGTTAATTTCATTACTGTAGCTATGTGTGTGCGTGTGTGAGACCAGGTGATTGTGCATGGCTATCGTCAGGTCACTGACCAAATGGTCTGGGAACTCTTCACCTTTCATTTAAATTCAATACTTTACAAATGAAGAGTTGAATCAATATAATGTGTGTGTGTGTGTGTGTGTGTGTGAGTGTGTGTGTGTGTGTGTGTGTGTCCGGCCACACATACAAATGGTTTCAAAGGATTATTCTGTTAGTAAATGAAGTGACAAGAGTTCTAAAAGTTCAGACTCTAAGTCGCTCCCTATATATTTCAGGTTGTCTAAGTGTGCATTAAATGGAAATATTCACAAGCCAATTAAAATGAGTAATAAATATAGTAAATAAAAAAATAATTTCACAAGGCCTCTTTCTTGTTAGTAGAGTTAAGAAGTCATTCCAGAGTTCCTCACCTCTAGTTGTATTGAAGTCCAGGAGTCATCACGTGTACACCAGTGGAGTAGTCACTGCACTATTACACCTGCCACTTCACACTCCTACATTGAAAGTGTATGTCTCAAGTAAAACTAGCTCAACATAATTCAAGATTCTCGGATTTGTGTTTTCGTGCTTGTAATTCTAACACATGTAGACATTTTTTTTAAGAGAAACAGGCTAGTTTAGTATAGTAGAAATTGTTAAAATTTACACCTTCCAAATTATATTATATTATATTAACTACCACAAAACTTTATGAAAAATTGGGGCAAATGTCTCCACGAAAGTCAAACTAACATCTGGGATGTGTGTGTGTGTGTGTGTGTGCATATGTGGATGATGGGGGGAGGGGAGCAAAGGGAAGCAAAGTACTTCCCTGTCTAACTCAAGTGCAGTGGAGCCTCACTATTCCAAATAATCTTCCATGCCCCTGGACACCAAAAAAAAAAACAAAAAAAAAAACACAAAAGTTTATCAATTGATGAAATCATGAAGAAAGCATTTTATCCAATAAGACCACATTTATCATTTCCTTAGCCCCAAAAGATATTACTGCTCAGTGTCATAATTTAGCAGCACAATAGATAATACAAGCTAAGCATACCCAATGCACTTGCCACTGCCTGCCTTACGCTGCTCATTTGGAAAGTTGTTTATTACAAATGACGCCGATTAAATTTGACTAAGATTTAGGTTAGCCATTGTACATTGCTTTAAATTCACCAGAACAGTTATCTAATGATGACTAATTGACATTTGGGGGGAAAAAAATCACATCTCAATGTATTCTATTAATTAAATATTAATTTTAGGATGTCTTTAATCCCTAAGGGGTGGGGGAAGGGCGGCAAACTAGATTTAAGGAGATGTACAAGCCCCCATCCCTCCGCTCCCTGAAAACAACAACACTGGTTTTACACAAGATAGAGCAATACCATATAACTGTGGTTAGGAAGCAAACCGATGGGTCCAGCCACTAGTACTACGGCTTCAAGCCATGAAAGCCGAAACATCATCGCTAAAGTTAGTACAGCTGGCAACTGTCTTAGAGAGAATCATTCCTGGCATCACGTGATAAAATGCAGAGCAGTGGTAGAATATGAGAATGAAGTTAAAAGTCATGCAAACACACACACACACACACACACACACTCACATACAAAGCTCAACCGTGGTAATTATATATGCAATAATTGGCAGCGAGCGAGAGACTATCAGGGACAACACAAAAAATCAGGGATATATGATTGTATACATCATATATGCTTGGGCGTATGTATGTAACTTTTGTACTTTGACTCTCAGTTAAACGCGCTGTTTGTCATCACTGTTCGTACTTGAAAATTCATTGCCCAACATGCCAAGCTACCATGAGACTACAATGTTAATCTTGTGTTAGTATATCCAGAGAACACGCGTATGTGAGAGTGTTGTGTGTTACATGTGCTGACTAGCTAAGAACAAACAATAAATATACATTTGCTGCTTTTTGTGTTAAGCTTCTTAGGTTCCTTCCTGTTTCTTTTGTTAGTAAGCAAGTCTTATATAGAGTTAGGATGTATACAGCGCAATAATTCCTTGGAAAAGCTTGTTTTGCTTGTACGCTAATTTAAAAAAGTTGGCCGTGTAAATTGTTCAAACAAATTGTGCATGATGATTTTATAAAGATGAATTTTACCCTTTGACCTTATATGTCAATTTTTTTTTACTGAAGCACATCACAAGTATAATGCCTTTTCCCCCAGCAGAAGGAAGGGTGTGTATGGTCTGTGAAATTACACCACCTCTTCACTACCGTACAAAAAACATTGTGTACTGGCTATAAATTATATAATACAGATAAGCTTTAAATAAGAATAATAAACAAAACAAAAACACAACAAATGAAGCAGCAAAGGTGCGAACCCTCAGTGCTATTAAACATTACCTAGCTATTATAATAATATAATCTCCTTCAAAAAGAACAAAGCAATCTGTTAGCTATTTATTGAGGCCTCAATATAGCTCAAGCAATGAAAACAGTACATGGAAATGATGTCTTCATAAGAGAAGCTAAACTAGCCAGAAACACTCACTGCTATAATTTTTCAATGTGAACTTCACTTCATTCAAATCCATCGGTTAACTTCCCTGAGCATAAAGCAAACTACACTGCGGGCTGCAAGAAGTCAAGTGATTATGACGTGACGCTAGGGGGAGTTACCCAGCTGGTACCAATGTGGAGCTGAAAGCTTCACGTTTTATCAACAATGGCCCCAAATTAAAAAAAAGTAGCACAATAAAAGGACCTAAATCTTCTTTCTGAATAAGTTCATACCTAAATCACAGTTAATTGTCAGTAATCTCCAAAATCAGAGCATGACAGACAGACTGACAGGGAAACTACTACAACCCTCTTGCGCATACGCGCTTAGGGTTAACAAACAAACAAACAAACAACAACAACCACCAACCAACATTGTCTGTTGAAAAAAATAAGCAAATTAACTGTCTACCAGTCCCTAACTCACATCGTGACTTATAAGACCTGCAACTACCTCTATGAGGTCATAAGACTTACATTTGGTAATGGTCATCAATACTATACTGTATCATGCCAAGTTGCTTATGGTCTTAGTGGTTGTCATGGCTCCTATGACTTGTCCTAGTCATATTCTATGAACTGCATGTGAAAAATGGCCATTTTTCTTCCATCACTGCACATCTGAATACTGGAAGCCAATATATTTGGCCAACGGAAGAAAATTCTTGTTCCCTATTCTCACAACATCAGCTGAAAAATGCACAAATGCTTCATAGTGACATTAGACTTTGGGGAAAGAACATACTCTTACTTCAGAAAAAGCATATGATGACTAAGCTATCAGGGTGTCATACTGGATTCTGCGCTGGGGGTGGGAAACACTGGTGTACTTGGCCAGTCTCATTTTGGAAACCCATACTGCTTTGATGGGCATGCCTATGTGAAAGTGTATATATCTTATACTAACCTGTGCTTTGTCACATAATTAAAGCTTATAGCTATTGTAGCTACTTACTAAATTAAAATTCTAGGGGGAACTAAGGCTTGGAAGAGATGGGGGATTTCAGGGTGCCCCTACCACCTCGGCACGAAACCTGGTTATACAAGCTAATATGACACTGTGCTTCTGAAGCTGTGATATTAGCACTTGTACGCTTAGAGAACTGACAAATTTACTGACATTGCCTCAGAGATACATAATAAAAACGGATAATCACTTAATAAACTGTTTAAACCATAATTATTAAGCAATGGGCAATCTGAAAAAGTCCTTCAACAACAGCTCAATGAAGAATAAGCAGATAAGTAAAATGATTTCACTGAAGTTTATCAGAATTGCATGAACTAGAATGACAGGACTTCATACACGATTTACACTGGGGGGGTGGGGGAGGGGGGAGAGAGAGAGAGATAAGAGAAAGATTTGTAAAGTCACAAAAACCGTTTAGCCACATGAAAATGGTGAAGTCATGATCACGAAAACTTCAACAAACTACTACAAATTCCTACATTTTTTTCATAACTTACATTTAAATAAATTCAGAAGGTGTAAAAAAATTAGGGTGGAAATCCCAGGGCTCTCATAACCTGCATGAAACCATGGGCTTAAAACAAAGTAGAAATATAATAATACGTTGAGTTGTATGCAATAATTATCTCCCCTTCATTGTCCAGGAGCACACTAAAGGATGTTAGGGTGGCCATGGGAAAAACTATGAGTGAGGATAATTTTGGTGGAGCATGTTTTGGAACAATTCATTAACTAGAAACCATTCCAACAAGCACCCACACTTTCAAAGAAATGAAAATTTTCAAGAGTACTATGGAACAAACAAACTGACGAGCCCTTGTCATAATATATAGCTAAAACTACCACAAAATATCACTATCATAATTCAGGCCACCCTTGCTCTTTACTTTCATTCATTAATTAACAGTAGCTAGCTATATAGCTTAGAAAAAATTGTTCAGGAAACACAACTTCACCAGGGGGAAAAAATGACCTGGGTGACCCCGTGCAGCTAACATACTTAGAAACCCACTGACCGCTAGCCATAAAACTACTTACCCCAGAAGCATAAGCCAGGGTAGACAGCGAAGCTTCCTTCAAGTTCATCAAGACGCAGTAGTAGCGTAGCCGTATTACGAATCAGTAGACTATTATAGCGCGCAACAATAGTTTAGACGACCACTTCCAGTCGAGAGTTTTACTTATTATGGTAAAGCGTTTTAAACTTATTTAACCCGGCGATACTTACCTACATGTAATTGGAAAAGGGTTTTCCATGAGAAAATGCAGTATCTTTGCGAGGAGGAACAGCCTTATTTTAACGGTCCGGCGTCTCGCGCAAGCGAAGTACTTAGGGCCTGAAGGCGGTAGTTCAAGATGCACAGAGCCGCCTATGTCTACGCAACAGTATAGCCTAACAAATATTTAACGTAGCTACATTTTCATCAATGCCGTTGGAGGGACATTATAAACTCAAGGTGGGGTCTTTATCTAATTGTGCCTTTCTCTGGAAGGACCTGGGACCTGAGTGATGATCAAGTAAAAAACTGCACCAGTTATAAAACTGTGCAGTAGTATGCACACTGAATATGCTTGCGCTTATGAGGGATTCTTCTTCAATTAATTATCAGCCATGTTACAGTTCCTAGCTTTCTAATTTTGTTTAATAATATAATGCAAGAATTTAACTAAAACAATTAGTTAAAACGAGCACCTTCAAGCAGTGTGGAGTGTGGTGAGAGGCTATCAAATTGCAGAAACCAAGGCACATTTTTGTAGAACTTAAAGCTCACCATTTCTCCCTCTGACTGGCTAGTAAAGATTTTTTTTAATGACTCTCAGTTTATTTGTGATCAAATGAATAAAATATACTTGGCACAGTACAACAGTAACGAGTATGAATATTTATGTTCTTCATCCACAGCTCCATGTTATACCAGCTTGCCTTTATTGCTGCATGGAAAATGAAACAACAAATAAAACAAAACCAACAACAAATAATAATGGAAAATTATTATAAGTCAACAGGTTCATTATAAAATGTTGGTATGTAAAAAAAAGTATTCCTGAAAGGGTGTTACCTATTATTCCTGACAAAAATACACTCTTTTTGGTATGATCATAGAGTGTTTCGCAGTGTAAGTGTAACAGTACACCCTATGAGTGTAACAATACACCCCAATGCAAAAAAGTGTTCCAGTACACCCCACTTAGGGTGTAACTAAACACCCCGTTTTTTACAGTGTATCCTACACCTATTTTCAGTGGCACATCCTGTATGGATGTGCTATTTGTTACTATGATTATTAATTAAATTATTTGCTAGATGGTAGTAATAAAATATTATCACTGGGGTCACCATATCACTGGGGTCACCATATCACTGGGGTCACCATATCACTGGGGTTCCCATATCACTGGGGTCCCCATATCACTGGGGTCCCCATATCTCTGAGGTCCTCATAATGCTAGGGCCCCATATAGCTCCTACACAGCAGGTTGCACAATGAGATTTCTGGGATCTAAGAGGACTCTGTCAACACCACCAGACTCTGAGTAATGTTACTTAGCATTTTACATTGTGTAATTCATTTTTAAGTTGTTTCAGAAGTTTGCCTCAATCTTGCTCTCTATTGTATGGATAGTTTTCGGGAACTTGTGTATATCTTGTTTAGTTAGATTGCTCCTACCTACATTGGCTACTGTCATGTGATCTCTCAAAGTAAAAAAGATAAGTTCCCTCTAGTTAGTAATTGTTGTAGGTTAATGCAAAATGAAAATATTTGTACTATTTTGAAGGGAACTATCAGAAACCATGTATGTTACCAATAAGGAATAATTAAAAAAAAAGAACTTAATAAAATATTGCTGTGTATATTTAATCTTAAAGTTTCACACTTTAATGTTACCATGTACAAAACCAGTTCCTCCCTTCTCGTGTTTAGTGTTAATTTGGTGATGGCCTAAGGTAAGAAACCTGTGACTTTTTCATGTGTTTCAAATCAAATTTCATTATTTCTATACCATATTATATATTATTGAAAGTTGCATTGTTTCTTGATACAATTCTTAACTTCATGCACTCCATATATAATAAAACCTGAATATAGCTAATTGTCTTGTTAAATGTACTACAGTTACTATTCAACCAAGTGGCCCTGTCGTTCTCCCAGTTGGAAAATCAGCAACTTTTACCTGCACATTAGAATCTGGGATAGTAGGATGGAATATAATTTTTGACAATATGAATCTTATACCGGTAACTCCAGATAATTCTCCATTTCCAGGAGTGACAGCAGTTGGACTGTATGCTGACTCTGAACACTTAAAAAACCAGTATTACAGCAGTTACATGTGTTGCTACATTACTTTCTAATCAAATGACATTTTCGAAGAAAAAAAACGTAACAATTTATGGTGAGTCACAAGATTGAATTTATGCAGCTATGAGGTAGTATGGATTCTACATACAACTAACAATAATATGTGACAAATATATTTGTCTCCTCAAATTGCATTGTATTCTACATTACTTCAGTAGGTGAAGTAAACAATGTTTAATTTAAAGTTACAGACCCAATACAATACCGCTCAACAGATGTTAAAAATTATAATAGTTTACATAGCTAATGTTGAAATAAAGTACAAATGGATAATAGCTAATGACCTCAGATAATTCAAAGTAAAAGAATACACAACGACTCTTGACTAAATAAAGAGTAAAAAAATGAATACAAGTAAAATGTTGTTGTCTTTTTTCTAATTTCTTGTTTTTTTTTCTCACTTCATTTATAAATTAGTACATGGCTAGTAAATGTACTATTATCCTAATAATAGGCTTAATAGCAAGTGAAGAGATGGCAAAAGTATTATGGGGTATTGACCACTGTGTAATTGATAGACTTGCTCTGCAGACAGAATTTCACACAACATGAAAAATGGTTTCAGCAATTGGCTCAAACATAAGGCTTCAATCAAAATTAAGGTACATTTTAGTTTAGTAATAGTCTATAAGTTATTATGCTAAAGTTTCAAAGTTATTTTATTTTTTTATTTGATCTCATAATAATTTTAACAGGAATTCCAGATCCCCCAGTGAACTGGACATATTTCTGAATGACTATTCATTGATGACATCATGGGATTATAGAATCATTCCTACAATATCTGTGAATTTCACTATTACTCTCACATTCTTGAGTCCAAGTCAATTGAAAGACAGCACTGTGCATGTGAGTGATACTGACTTCTATAACTTCACACTGGAAGGAGTGAGGTCATGTGATCCCTTTACCATGTGTATCACAGCTACTAATATTGTAGGACAAAGTCCACCTTCATGTGTAAACAAGACTCTACCTTACGTACCTTCTACAAATGATATTGAATATTCATTATTACGAATGGGGGACTCCTACTCATTGAATTTTACCATACAGGTATTGATTTTTTTAAACTTGATTCATACATTTATGTGTACTTGTTGTAAAGATGTCACACTGTCCTATAGAAAATGGCAATGTTTGGTACGGTGCTTTACTTCAAGGTCAGAATATATCTCTGTCAGCATTGACTTCACAATCTGTCAAAGCAGATTCAGTGTCAACAATACTGATCACAGGATTAAAATTGAAATTACTTTACAATTTGACCATTATATCAAACAATAGCTTAGGAACATCATCCAGTGAATCTCTTAATTTCTGTAAGTTGATTTAATTATAACCTTTATGTCCTAAATATTTCAATATAGGCTGCAACTGAATTAATTTATATAATATTATAAGAAATTTTATATATTGTGATATAATCTGGGTAACCTTAATCTTTACAATAGTCTTAAAAATCACATCAACCTGATATTTTATGTTGCAGGTAGTTTACGTAATACTCACAATTAAAAAAAAAAATATTGAAGAGTTTATTATGCTTCCAATTACATTTGATTAGGTACATTGACATTGAAGGAGCAAATATTTGCCAAACAATGAGGACTGGAATATACAACATATCATCATGTGACTATATCATAGGATGTAATTATAGTGGATGCTTCTATGAATTATCATCCACTAATAGTAATATCAATGGTTCTATAATAGGAAAGAATTATGAAGTAGTGAGTATTGATGTAGACACATATTACAACCTCACAGTCATCAATGGAGATTAAGTGATATCTATACAACAATTGTATGTTCACTCCATTTTATTATGCTTACCAGAAATAGGTCAGAGCATCAAAAATATTATGAGGTAATTTAATGTGTACTACTATTGTGTTGATGTAGGTGATGGGACAAATACTTTCACTTCAGCAACGATTAATAATAATAGCATGTTAATTACATCTGTATCAGTCGGAATATTAGTGCCTATTTTGATAATTGTAATAATACTGGTGGTTGCTGTTACTCTCCTAATACTGGTGGTTGCTGTTACTCTCCTACTTTTAATCAGAAATGGTAAAATACAATAATATGGCAATGGTAATTAATAATAATAATGTTATGTTATCAATAGATAGCATTTGTTGTAAAACAAGAAATAAGTAAGTATCCAACAAATTTATATGTCAGTATTTTTAATAAAATTTACTTGTATGAAGACGGAAAGGCTACAGACGTATGTATGAAAAATATATTTTTAACTACATATGTCATTAAAATTCAATCTTTGCATTCTGTCTAATAGATTTTATTAAAATTATATGGCACTCTACTAAATAATATTGTGTACGTTTTCGTTGAAAACGTTATTAAAATCTGTATATGCATGAATAATAATATAGCTAGGCTTACACATAGTGAGTAGTGAATAGCTGAATAACACTATTAATTTTAACTTTTAATGCTAAAATTCCAATTTTATGCATTGTGAGAAATTACATCAAAATAACTATTCTTTGCTAGAAATCACTTTAATAGATTCTTATAAAATTAGAGAGATGATGTTAAACTATTTTAACTTTGGCCTTATTCTTCAAAAAGTGTATAGAATAAAAGAAAATTATTAATAAAAATTTAAATTGGAGAGGACAAATAATAAATTGTTTGTAATATTCTCTTCTATTTCTCTTCAGATTTCCCTTCAGTATGACAATAATGTATCATATGGTATAGTTAATACTATTACCACTCCACCAACTGATAACTTCACCTGTGAGACTAATCTGTCATACAATATTGTGAAGAATTCAGATTTCTCCACTGTGTCACAGTCTAGTCATACTCCACTTTATGAAAGTGTATATTAGAACCATGATAGACACTTTATAGCAATTACTTTGTCTCTGTTTTAGTGTTGTCTTTCTTATTTGTTGTTTTTACAGTAAGTTTATTGTCCAACAAAAATCACAATTTTTTATTGTATGCCAAATTGTGGTAGGATACATTAAGCATTAATAATTATATATTATAGATATAAATATAGATTTGTACATATGAATTGTGTATATTGACCTTGTGAGAGTATCAATAAGTGGATAGTACTAGATGAAAAGATATTAGTACAAGTGGATAAGCTATAGATTCATCTTGAATATCTTTAGGGGTCTCTTTCAGGATTTACATTTGCTATGATAATATAAAAAACATCAACTTTTCTATTTTTGTATATTAAAGTATGTTAACCTGAACAAGTAAATGGTAATCCTCACAATGATTAGCTATAAGAATTATTAGTAATCACATTAAGTATCAATCACATACACAGTGATGTCTTGTAATTGACTTGTCCTCAAGAGAATTGAAAGTAATATTGCAACAGTACTGATACAATTTATAGTAATACCAATATAGTCTTTTGATTGGGAAATATATAGAATTTACGAGGAAGATTTATGATTCCTGTCAAATGTGTTACAAAGACGATAAACTAGTATGTCCTCGCTACGATATTTCAAGTATTGAGTCCCAACTGTCTCCCATTAGCTTGACTTTAATAAAATCATGTTGTGATT
>WLWD01005887.1_pt1 | contig 61327 bp, 42 predicted proteins | sample 6712731 | NCBI WGS metagenome assembly WLWD01 (sample SAMN12718690, study PRJNA576275) | sponge metagenome | isolation source: marine sponge | host: Mycale hentscheli | place: New Zealand: South Island, Marlborough, Capsize Point | collected 2014-11-01 | reverse complement strand
AAAAACATTTATGGCATCACACTGAGGCTCTTAGTACGCACACTAGTAAAGTTGGAAGTATGGTTTCATGGCTGAAGCATTTTGCTACTTGATCATAGAGGTAAGAGAAAGTGTTTTTGCACGCATCTGTCTTACATTCAGGAAGAATTTGTTGATATTTATTTAGGGTGTGTTTTATTTTGAACTGAGCAATCTGTTATAAATTTTGTGAACAGAGAAGCTTTTTATGGCTTTTGTGCATGAAAACAGGTACATCACAAATGATAGAATATTTTAGTGTATTCAGTTTGGTACTCCAAGGTGTCTTTACTTTTGATGTGCTGGTAGGCTGCATTGTTGACAGAATAGTTAGTGATCTTACTATCAAGTGCAACTGGTCATAGCATAATAGAAGTATATGTCAGAGGGCTCCCTGCAGTCTCACCTGTTGTATAACAATATTTATTTTTACTTATTGTTATAAAGAATGTGGTTAAAATTCCTGTAGAAAGCGCTACCTTTCAGAATCATCAATTCCGTTCTGTCAGAGTCCTTGACCATCTAGTGACTGCTGCAGTCACTACACCCATCAGTACTGAAGTCATTCTTGCTGTCATCAAACTCCTCGTCACTACCATCAGAGTTACTGCCATTCTGGTCACTGCCATCCTTGTCACTGCCATGCTGTGCCAGGTCAAGAATAACGTCTTCATCACTAGGATGCTGAAGTGCCAGTGTTCCACTTGCCAAGATAGCTTTCTACTTGTTTTATCATGAGCAGTTATAGCTAAAGTAATATTGGGTTCTAAAAAATTATTCTGTTACCTTTATTATTTTATGAATTATATTTTCAATTTATACTTTATCAGAAAGAAGTCTTATTGTTGTGACAAAATTTACTCAACATTTTCTTATGGCAGTCTATGTATTTTATAAGCCTAAAATATACTTACAACAATATAGAATCGTCTGCAATAGTGATCGGTGGCTTCCTTGACTCCACAAAGCTGTAGGGCGAAATGGACGCGAAGACGCATTTTTTGACGCATTTTTGCGTCCTCCGCGGTTATCGATTTTTCTTAATTGACGCATATTTGCGTCATTCGCGTGTAATCGGTTAAAGCAACTATGGTATAATACATATGGGTATATATCCATTGTATGTGTGTGCAATTATTTATTTACTAATTTATTTATTCTATATGCTAGATATCTTAGTAGTATTTGTAGGTTCATGACCATGAGATATTTCAGATATCACATGGGTGAGTTGGATTACATTGGATAATCTCATTACCCTCAAATAAGCTATTATGCTAGATATCTTTACTTCAAAAGTTTCCATTAGGGTTGGTAACTCAAGATGTAAAGTTGGCTGTAAAGCTCTAAGTATTAGTTCATAGAAGTTCCCACACCTTCATATTTTAACAACTGGTCTTACCTGCCATAAGCTTCCCTAGGAAGGCAGCTGTGTGCCGCAGCTGCCTATCTAATCAATTTTCCACAGTTGCTTCCTAGGGTAGGAGGTAAGAAGTTTCTAAAATATGAAAGTGTGGGAACTTCTATGAACTAATACTTAGAGCTTTACAGCCAACTTTACACCTCTCAGTTTACGTGTAACTTTTCAATTGTTACCAGGCAAAATCAACGGCGTGCGCCTGGTTTATCCCTTACCTGCGAGGGTAATTCCCAGTTACTTGTCAATTAACGAAGCAGCTGTGGTTTCTTAAAAATTGATTTTGATCGGGCTGCTAAGAACGTCACTGATGTTATCAACTCGATACAACAATTTAGTGCTGGTGACCAAGAGGCCTTACAGGATGTTATTAAAGACTATTTCACCATACCATAAAGTGACATTTCAAGTGAAAATGATGATTCTGATGATAATAGAGGTAAGTAAAAGATTATTTTTACAGAAATCTTTATAAATAAAACTTTTTTCACAATAAATGAATTAATTGATTTTTCTGTAGATTGCTTAAGTTTGCATAGCCCTAGTGCTGAACTCGATGATCAACCTGAAATTACTGATGTAATGGAAAATGAAGAGAGTAATTTTGGGACTGTGGTTGAAACTCCAACACTGACGGAAGAGGTCAACGATGCCTTGTCACAACTTGCTTCTTCAAGCAATACTGTGGGTGATGCATTGCCTAGTGAGACACTCCTAAAGCATCCATGGGCTCCAAATTCTGCAGATCTTCCATCTATTGTTCTTCTAAAGTCATTGTCCCTTGAATGTCAATGGTATCTCTATAATACTGTCCAGATTTGGAAAGACATTTGACTTGCCCATTGCCCTCAGTTCCGTTGCCCTCCAGTAGCCTTGCAGTCCATTGCTTCCACCTCTTAGTACAATAGGTACAAACTCAACTGAAGTATGTGATGCTGAAGTTTGTCCACCACCACAAAGAAACAAAGAATTTGTAGCCTATGTAAAGAATTTGTAGCCTATGTAAATAATTTGTAGCCTATGTAAAGAATTTGTAGCCTATGTACAGAATTTGGTCACAATAAAAGAACATGCACAAAACATTGAGTTTTGCTATTATACTTAACATATTACTCTATTTAATACCTTCATGTAAACTTTTTATTCCTCAATAGCTACCACATTTAGTCCTAGACTCATCTTTCATTTTGGAAATTTTTTTGTTCAACTTGTAATTATACTATCTGTATTAAAACTAAATTCAAATTAGTGCATGTCTAACATTGTGCTAAGTTAAGTAGTTGTCATAACAGGAAGTAGTATTACAACACTAAAATTGGTAGTATACATTAGTGAACAAAAGCACACAGACTGGCTAAGGATAACTTGGGTAGTGCATTAGAGAAAATAGCACAGAGACTAGCTGAGAATGACTGTAGGATACTAACCGATTTTTTTTGCAAGGTTAAGCCTCAGCTTAAAAAGGAGGCTCCACTCATTGTGCTTACACTAGAACTCCAAGCTGACAGCCGACTATAAACTTCGCAAAACACAGCAAAACTTTTCTTGTTTACTTTTTTGTCAAGATACCACGCCCCTGGGAACCACATGGCAGTTCACGCGAAGCTACTACGTAATGTGGAGGTAAATTTAGAATACGGAAACTTATCTCAAAAATTTTAAGTGCCGTTTTCTCCAATAACACTTACTCGGGCTATCCTCTTCTGGCGTTCATAACTCGCCCTAGGAAGCGATTTAGAATATGATTTAAGGACCATTTAAATGGAAATTTTTTGTACTTTTCAAAAATAATAATAACTCATTTTTCAATTTTTGAGTGAAGTGATCTGTTTTCCTATAGCCTGCCACATATATATGAATATGTATACACACCAGTTCACTCAATTCATGCGTCATTACTGCTTGCTTGCTAACTAACCTGTATTTGCTTGTGTAACTACAATGTACGTGTTTAGCATAAGTCCATACATTAAGTTATCAGGTTTTGTGGTATGGCACTTTATCACCCTTGCCATTATTATTTGTTGTATCATGTCATGTCACATGCATATGCATATTATATCACCACCAAATATATTGGTCATGTTTACCCAAGTTTTATTGAATTGATTGTGTTATAAAAAAACAAGGGTTTTGATGTTTATGAACTTGTATTTAAAAGCTTCACCTTTTCCCATTCAATCCACTCCTCTTCATGTTTTGACAGTTATAACAATACTGAGTACAAGTGGGTTGGGTTACCAGTAATTTAATGATTGTGTGGTTACAAATATTCAATGACTAATTTTTTAGAGGCTAAAAGTGTGTGCCACTGCAACTGCTCTTCACATGAAAATATATCAATTGCAATTCTGTTTTTCATTCTTGCAAGTTTTGTGATATTGGAAGTAACTATTTTGATTCTTGCATTTAAGGATAACATTTTAAAGAAACTAAAACTAAACAAGGTAAGTGTGAAAATTAGTGTAAAATGATGGTATGAACATTCTATATAATAAATGTACTTACATACTTTTCTGTATTTTTTTATTCGTTAATGATTCAGTTTATTACATTGATAGTGTAATTTACTTCTTTATTTAATTATGTTAATTTTTTTTTATTCATTTTCTGCTACACAATTAAATTGAATTGACCATTATAGGAAAATTGTTTAATGCTGACAATGTTTGATACAACACTACTAATTGTTTGTTACTGCTTATATATTTAAAATATACCTATATTGATGTTAGTTGAATAATATGTAGAGTTAGAACATAGATGATCCCCACTGAAAAGGTAGTCATTTTGGTTCTCTTGACTCTAATTCCATCACTTTTGCTGGTAAAGTATCCCATGTGCTGCTCCATGGCTTGCCAGATTTGCTGCAATTGATGGACTCCTCTCAGTAACTTCACTACTGTCTTTGTGATATAGTATCAAAATACAAACAGAGGAGGAAAATTAGTTTTAGCTACTTAGTGACCAAGGCTATATACTATGTTCTAAAAATGATATACACAGAAATCTCGGGATCTACCACCATCAAATGCCTCAGGTTGCTAGTATTACCATTCGCTACCCTCAGGACAGTATCATGGGCTATGACTCGCAAAGTCTAATGGACGATTGATCTATCAATTATTAAGCCTGAATAGCATATTTCTTTTCTTCATACTTATATTCTATTATTTGGCTCCAAATAAAAGTCTTTAGCAAAGTTTACGAAAGTATCACTAGATTACAAATGCGAGGTCAAATGTCAATTATTAAGCCTGAATGAACATGCTTGGCAGCAGCATCACCACATTAAATGGGAAGAGGTAAGAGTTGTAGACAGAGCCAGTAAGAATCGTGAGTTGGAGATCAAGGAAGCTCTATACATACAGATGAAACCTGACAACAACAAGTGTAATAGAGACATAGGTTTAGAGCTTCCAGGATGCTGGCTGTCTATGCTGCGTGCAAATCACCCTCCAGGATATAATAAACAGTAAGCGTGCCCTTCAGAAATCTTGCTGTTTATTTTGTTATTATATCACCACGGAGAGTTCGACCTCAGTTGACCCCTGAAGAGCACTAAGAAGTTGAAACGTCGGGTTAAGTTATAATAAAAAATATTGGCTGTTAAAAAGAGAAAAACTTCCTATTATCATATTCTATTATTTGGCTCCAGATAAAAGTCTTTAGCAGAGTTTACGAAATATCATTAGATTACAAATGTGAGGTCATACATGTGTATCAATTATTAAGCCTGAATAGCATATTTCTTTTCTTCATATTTATAGTGTATTATTTGGCTCCAGATATAAGTATTTAGCAAAGTTTATACAAAGGTATCATTAGATTACAAATGCTGCGAAATAGTTGTCTGATTTGAACACTTGAAACTATTGTAGAAGTTGTATGTAATCACTAATTAGTCATCATTGTATGCATATAACTATTATTTGGTGGGCTTATTAATTATGTTGTATTACTTATTCATTAATATTAATGCCAATCATTTCAAACTTTGGTTATAACTTATTTCAGATTTTGTCAAAAGAAGCATCTGTTGAGGCTTTATCTTTGGTAAGATACACAGCAATAACTTTGGCTGACGTAAGGATCTAGCAACATGTATGTACAGTGAATGTTTGAACAACATTTCGCATATATGTGTTTGTTCTTTTTTTTGAAGTCAGCCTGGGATTCATAGGTGATGATGCCACCACAATCTTTCACTCTCAGAATATGGCAGGAAGTTTGAGTTTCTTTGCGTACTATTACCCTTCCTCAGTTTGATAGTCCAGGCAAGGGTGTATTAACGTAGGTTAAATGGGGTCATTCATCCCACTACAAAAGCCGTTGCTCCAAACCTTCGCTTCCCCTAAAACAGCTTTTAATTCATTTAAGTATGGCTTTGCTCCCCCTATAAATTTTTTAGTACAAACATTTTTACTGCAGGAATCCTTGAGTGTGTTTATATGTGTTGTCCTGATAAAGTCTATGAATGCTGTTATTACCCCTCCTGGACTCATTTTCTGTGCACCGCTCAGTCGACTGTGAATCAGTAGATACAGAAGATAAATATAATTAATTGTTCAACTTTAACACAATATATACAAATATAGTTTGTTTGTTTTTAACTACACCATTAGTGTAAGTATAAGACCATGAAAAGAAATGGTGAGGAATTATCTTTGTCAAATAGTTTTGGCAAAAACATAAATATCACCATGTACATTCCGACTTTCTTTCATCCCTATCACTATCTCTCCAGAGCATTTGCCTATAACCCTGGAATAGAAATTGATTTCACGAACTACTTTCCTCCTCATCTATCTTATGATGTAGACATTCAAGTGATAGTGACTAAATTAAAGCTTCTTCAGCCTATCTATATTGCTTACACCAAGTTTTTGCCCAGTTGCATCTTGCTCTGTAATTAATGTAAATGTACAGCTAGTTACATCTACTACTACTGTATGTATTGCTTGTTGTCAGCAGTAAGAAAAAGGAGGTAGAGCCAAGTTATAGCTTTCTCTAACACTTATACAAAAGACACTGAGGTTGCATTAGATTTCAGAGTATGAATGAAGATGTATGTTCCATTTACAGGAATGGACCCTAACAACATGCATACACCAACATATATTACATACATATGCATGAATAAGTTCATGTGATAAGGTTTCGCTCATATTTATGTAGTAATTTTGTGTTACCTAACTGTCAGGCTCGCTCGCCATTAGTGCTCAAGCACACCACTATTTTTATTTTTTATTTTTTTTATTGCAAAGGACGCATAGACTTTTTCCCACTTATTCCCTTGAGTCTAAGCAACAAGGTTCCTATAGAATGCAGGAATAAACTTGTGACAGAAATCTATCCCAATTTAGGGTTTTGGTTAAGCAAATCTCTGAGAATAAAGCCAACTGATTCACAAGTCTGAAAGCCACATTTTCCAGCATAGAATTCCTAATTTTGACTAAATTATGTCAGATTTGGGGAAGAGAATTAGCCCTTAATTACTTTTTCTTTTAGCTGATCATAGGTGTGAGATAAATCTTGCCCTAGTAAAGTACAGTGTCACCATCTCAACCGTCTTTAGGTCAGTCTAATCAGTGAATTAGTACTACTGAAGACTTATATGTGCCATTACACACACAAACACATGACAGAGTTCACTCAGGTGAAGCCCAATGTCCAAGTGTGAACAACTGATAAGGCATTGCCATGTCTGAGAATGTGAAGCACGTTCCTAAGGTTTAATAAGTTCATTTTGATTCAGTCATTCTCAGCTGAAATAATAATAGTAAATTTTCTCGTTCTAACAGCCAATATTATGTTGATTGGGTTAAGTTTTAATTAACATAATATCGGCCGTTACAACGTGAAAATTTTCTTATTATTGTAAAGTCATTTTGAAGTAAATGTAATCAGCCCACTGAGGTTAGTCAATCTAGTTGCAGTATATAGATTGATTCATCTTGTCCAATTAAGGTATCAAAATCAATTTTTGTATTTTTGTATTCCAGTCATTAGTTGGTCAGAAAGTAAGGAAAGTTAGCGCCTTCAACTCTCTCTCTCTCACCCCCTCTCCCCCCCCCCCCCCCCACACACACACACACTTCCTGTTTTGGGCTTTGTGTGGTTTCTTTGTCAACCAGTGCAAGCTTATAATAGCATAAATAATCTAGATTTGTTTATATTAGGCTGAGCTAAGGTATACTATATCTCAAAGTGATTATTTTTTGTTATTTATTAGTAATACTGCAGTTGCTTCTTTCCATTTATTATTTTTATGATAGTCATTGATCCAACTGCATGTCTCACTCGCCTGCTTTTACCTCAGCCTCAACTTCTACTGTTTTGTTGGTGATTAAACTCCTATAGTGCACACCTTTGGTTTGATGTGTGGCTATTGAGCCCCACCCACTTTTGGGACTGGCCACTTCTTTACATACTGGAACACATGATACTTTACTATTGTTGTCTACTTCATATGTATGTGCACACAAACACACATATTCTATTGTTCTTGTTATTGCTTATGTAGACATATGTGCCTTACCATCAGTATAACAGTAAAAAGCAAACATATATGCATCTTCATAAGATAAGCTAACTTGAAGTGACTCTCAGTGATAGTTCCAACTCGAAACTCCACTTCTAGCATTCCTTAAAACCTCAGCGTAAAGCGATTCGACTGCAGACCTCATGGAATTATTCACTTACAAATGTGACAAAAGGGAGTGTTAGTCACATAAGCTAGTACATACTCAGAGTTGACAGAAGTTCGTGTTCTGCTAAAAGTGAGCCCCAAATTAGCACAATAATCTTGAATCATCATTCTGAGAGGTTCATACTTAAATGAACAGTTAAGTCTTTAATCCCAAAAAATCAGAGCATGACAGACAAACAGATACACTAGCAGTAATCGGCTATAAGTTGTTGTTTTTTCAGATAGTTGTGAACAATTAGAAAACAGGTAGTTACTAATTCGTGCTATGTCAACTTACTAACAAAACTTGTACAATGTTCAGTACTTCAATAGCTTCTTAGAAAAATTGCAAGCTTGCTATGTACATGTCTATTGAAAACTTGTTATGCTTGTAACAGTAACAACTATTGTGATAGTTGGACAAGTGAAGTCATCTAGTGTACTTATGTGTAGGAGGAACTTGTAGTGGTAAAGTACCACTTAATTAGAATCTCAAGTGCACAGAAGACAAATGGAGCAAAAATCACAATGTTTTACGTTCACAAAGGGAAAAATGAAACAATAGAGAAATATAACTTGAAACCTTTAAAATTTCTTTGGGAAGATGGCTTAGCTGTAGCTGAGGAAATCTAAGGAAGAAGGACTGTGACAGTGACTACTACCTGTTGAAAGAATAACCTGCATGATTTCAACAACTAACAATCTCTAAGCCATAACCCCACATACTTGATTGGTCTTAGAAATAATTTAGTTATAATCAGAGAGTGTGGTAGTACTCTCTAATTAGGGTTGACCATCCTTTCCCATAGGGATAATACAAAATTTAGTTCATATTACTTCTGGTTTCAGTCAACCATAATTCTAAACAGTGATTAGTCGTCTTTTGGAATTATGTTACATATTCAAGTTCTAATCCACAATTTCTTGTAGTGTGAAAGATAGTGGTGGCATCATGACCTATGTATGTAGTACAAAAAAAAAACAAAGTTATAAATCAATTTTTATAACCTAGTTTCTCCATATCATCAACTTTTTCTTCATCTCCTTGTACCAACCTAGAGGAAAACTGTACGCATTTCTGGGGCTACTATAATAGCATAAATCAGTAGCACTTTTCCAAATGTAGGTCCACAACACCTCAGCTTTATTGTTACTTGTCTTTAACATACAGTTGTTTCTCAAAGAACGTCATTTTGAGCAACTCATGTGCAGCTGAACAAGTACTGCACCTTTATTCAGTAACGCTGATGTGTTAGTTGGTAGTGCAGGGAGAAGAAAAGAGAGTAGAGTGAATCGCTACATCTTCTTTGCAGTGGCCATTGGAGAAAACAGTAAATGCTTTTTGAGTTGCTCTAAAAATTATAGAAACAAGGAATTTTAGAGACAAAGCGTTAATTCGAAAGATGAGAATTACAAAACTTTCTCAAATTGAGATTGGTGATTCTACATCACTGCCTTCAATAAATAAATAAAAATAAATAAATAAAAATTAATAAAAGACAGATTTGAAAATGTACAACATTATCTTAAAAGGTTGGGGATCAAGAATGAAAAAATTCAAACCAATTCCCATGACTTTCAGCACTTTTAAAGTTGACAAATGACAGGTTCTGAACTTTAGCAGTCAACAGGATTGCAAGTTCTGAACTTTTGAAGTAGGCAAATGGCAAGACAATGATTTATTAGTATAGAATCACCATTCTCAATTTTTGTGAAATCTTTCGGATTAACACTTTGGCTTTCAAATTCCTTGTTTTCATCGTTTTTAGCCTAAAATGTTTTTAAGCATGTTATGATAATATGTTGTTGTTTTTAATACTAGTGTATAGTGGCATTGAGGGTTCACAAGTAGTAGTATTTTCCCTACGAATTAGATTAATAGATAGATATGGTGTGGCCACACCACTATTTTATGAGATAGCTCAACCTCTGATGTTGTAAACAAAAGTTATGCATAATGTGATTCATACAAGTACACGAGTTAATTGATTTATTGTTAATCAAAGCTGTGTTGGTGTGGTGATATAGACATCAGAGGAGAACGAGGACAAGCATAACTAAACTGTCTAGGTTAGTATGTGATATATTTGTAGAAAATTGCCTTAACAAAAAAATTGATTGACATGTTTATGTGTATCAACTTAGACTAAGAAAAGATCACAGTTAATTTCCACATGTTTGTATACTGTTCCATTTTCACTTTCATTATCTATTTAGTTTAATTACTTTTGATTATAATCGCTTTTTTTTTGTTGTATAATGCAGTTTGTCTTGAGCATCAATAAAAGAAACTCATAATGTACTTACTTAATGTAACAATCACAGAAGGCACTCAATTATAATTTCTTGGCTCACTAACTATTTATCCATTGCTGTAATAATTCACCACCACCTACAATTCCTCATGTGGTATGTTCTTTACTCAAAATTGTATCAACATTATCTGTCATCATATTAAATCCATTAGATCAGTAAACTGTACTGTTATATAAACCCTACAGATGTGTTTGCTGACACTTCCTTTAAGTGAATGCATTGTGTCATTCAACGATTCTGGTGATTACATTTGATACGAATAGGGAATTCACATGTCATACATTAGCCAGAGCATGAATGTCTTATATAAACTACCAGACGAAACAATATTGCCACGTATTGTGTTTTATGTATATACCTGTGTTTATGCAAGTGTTTGTGGCTATCACTGTTAGTTTATTGGGAGTGTCATACATCTGTATTAGCCTCTTACTGAAGTTTTGGTAATCTGAAGACTAAGTATCTACTTACACAATATGTTAATGCTTGTTTTCTGTTGTCATCAACCTGTACCTAAGATAATATTTTTTTAATTACTTCCGGTTCCCACCCATCTTCACCACATATGCTTGCAGGCCTGATTATTTCAAAATTGGTGAAGCTGCCTCTGACTCAGTCTATACTGCATCTCAGATTTAATTTGTGTCGGAATGTTTTGTGTGTATATCAATTAAAAGGTTCAAACATTACAGCACTGAAAAAGAGAAGTGTGGTACCATTATGAAGTTAGGTTTATTTCATGTTAATGTCTTGACAACACTGTAACCTGTACAGGTATGAGAACTGCAATATAAGGCTATTCCACTCATTTGAATTCTCAAAAGTTGCATACTATTTACTTCAATGTGTGTAGTATCTATATAAAAAGATGATTGTGTATCATTATGACAACAACCAACAACAGTGTGTTTTTCGTGAATAATTCATGAATATGAGCAGAATCGGTAAAACATCTCCAGCTCTATAAGAATACACAATGTGCTTCCATTTGGGATTTGAACCAGTGACCCCACCTTACAGTAACACAACTTTCCATTAAACTGTCTGGAACTTACAGCTTGATTATTGTTACAGTGTCTATTGTATTCTCTCTCTCTCTCTTTTCCCTTGGGTCTCATTCTTTGCTCTATATAAAGTGAACACTGAGTAATTCATGCATTTGCTGAACTCACTTGGGAATGAGTATTCAACTACAGTACAAGCCAACCATAATCCACCACAAATCATAGGTAGTATAAAAACAGAGAAGCAGGAGAATGCTGGGGTCAAGAAAAACAGAATGTTATGCCTGACATTGGTAGCGCTAAAATAATAGCTGTTTTAGTATACTTTCATGGTCATGAATGTTTTTACAAAATATATTCTAAAATTATTGGGAAGAAATTAATGCGAGCAGACAACTCTCGGGTGCAGTACGCAAATTTTTTAGACATTGTAATACTGTATGCTCATATTTAGCGTGTACAATATGCAGGAGTAGTGTCACTATTTCAACCTCACACCTGAAAAGAAAAACATAATTACAAATAATGACATATACAACACATAAGCAATTTGCAATAATATGCATTGTGTGTGATCAAGTATAATCAAGAATGGATACACACCAACACACAAGTGAACATGATGATGTACATAGTGAGCCCTTGTTGCTCTGCATTACATGGTTATTGTTCATAGTTCTTAGACTCTTCGTTTAAAGAATTGATTTTTCAGTACACAGTAAAAATAACTGCTAATTGTTGTGTATTTGCTAAATCAATCACCCAAATATGACAAGTTTGAGGTCTGAGGATTTTAGTGTTACATAACAAGCTAGCAGACATTTGAAGTTCAGTTAATTTTGGTAAGAGATCATAATTTTGAAGTTCAGTATTAATTTTGGTAAGAGATCATAATTTTGAAATGATAGTAATGAATTAATTTATTCCCATTTAGTAAACTTACCTTTATTACTATCATTTGAATCGCCTCTTCCCAAACTTAATCAGCGACTGGTACATTAATGTGTTTTCAGTTGCCTAAAACAGGTGACATGGATTTAATGCCAATATTTTAAATTTGCTTATTAATAATAACATAATAAAATTGTTTTGCTGTATTTTAACCTTATGTAATTAATATACATTCAATGTACACATTAATGTTAATTATGGCTTGTACAAGTCAATAGTTGTGTATTAAGTAATAAAGTGTGTTAAAGGTGTTTAAATAAGGTGTTTACCAGGAGGCGCTGTCTGGACACCCCACTTTGAGTCCTTATAACTTACACACCAATACATTTTATACCAAATGAGCAGTATAATTGATTGCTTATATCGTCTAGTTTCTTCATTTAATATATATTTTACTAATGACTAACTATTGAGACAATATAAAGCTTTAAACTGACTATAACACCAAAACTAGTTCTCCAAACTCCCCATTTTTAAGAGTGTAATCACAGTGGTAGATCATCAAAGTAGGCAATGAATGTACCTACAAACATACTTCCTTGGGCCACAGCTGATCCTGAAAAATACATAGCCACTGCAAAAAAAAGTGAAGAAATTAGGACTGATACATAATAGTGGTAAAATCTTCCACGGTATAGATGATTGAGGGTTGAGACCGCAGAATACCGATAAAAAAATCGAGTGGAAATGAATTATTCAGGATGTGGCAAGATGTAAGTCTTCAATAGCATGAAGCTGTGGAATTTACTTTTTAGCATAATATTAGTAAGAAGGGTATTATTATCTGTAAGTGCGATTTACATTGAAGCAAAAGATGATACTTGGCTGGAAGTAGTATGCAAAAGAACGTGGAGCATGAAAATAAAATAAAACTTCTTGCTGTTATTTCATTACTGAACAAAAAAAACTGAATTTCCTGCAAATGAAAAACTGCAGTCAATGCCCAGAAATGAAAAAAAAAAAAAGAGCAACAAAAAACTTGTAGCTTGTTATACATGCACATTTCAATTAGAAATAGTATCATATCTTAGTTTCACTGCTGAAAATAATAATGATTAGAGTCAATAACGCCTAGCTACTGAAAATCATAAATCTAGGTTTAGCCACTCAGGCCTTAATCGCAGCATTACTTACTTGGTAAAGCATGGCCAAATAGCAAGGTCTGCGGAGTGTCACACTAAAACAGTGCTTCTATCATCAATGATTACTTACCATATGTACTTCAAAACCATAAAATTGACCAATGGGCATAAACAGAATTGTACTAAGTTTCTTACTATCTGAATGATGTTTTAGTAGTGGTTTACTATTGCAACATTGCTATCATAACTAGCTTTATGTAGCCATGTCTCAAAAACAAAGCTATTGTGAAAGTCAAGTTTGAACTTCTGCAAAATGTACACAAGATATAACAACTAAAAAAAGTTAGAATACCTCCATAATTTGGCGTGTTACAGTTAAAACGCAGTGTTTTAATAACACCTTACGAGGTGTTTACCAGGAGACGCTGTCTGGACACTGGTTAATAACAAATGAGCATATTAGCTTATATTCTCTAGTTTCTTCATTTATAATAATCCTTTAGTAATGATTAACTATGGACATAATATTAGGCTTTAGACTGGGTCCATGCAGATATCTTATAGATGGGATATCTATAAATTGACCCCCTGATTGTAAATATAAATAATAACTTATATCCTGTAGTTTCTTCATCGATGATATCATTTAGTAATGATTAGCTATGAACACAAGATTAGGCTTTAAACTGGTGTGTCCAGTTATTATCTTGTGGATGGGATATCTATTAATTGACCCATGATTGTAAATAACAACAGATAGTTGCAACACAATGAATTTGAATTTAGTACTATTTTAATGATGTTAATGACCACCAGCAGCCAGTTATCAAATGGCACCACTTGTATACATTGCACACTATAAATGTACCATTGTTTGGTCTAGATCACAACACAATGCTTTAATAGAGTAGTTTGTGTGAGTCTTTGAATTTGTATAGGAATAGTCACTTGTTGGCTACAGACTCTAAATGTCATAAGTTAACTTTTTCCAGAAATTTTTTTTTGTATTGGATTCAACTTTATAGTCCCAAATGGATATACCATTTTGTATTGAGTATACATGGGAAAAATACAGTAGTGTTATTACAAAGAAATTAAAAAAATTGTAATTGGCTCCTTCTGCTGTTTAAATGCATCATTAGTTCAGATTAAGTTTGGGAAAAGGTTGAATAGATGTTGCCACAAAAAAGCAACCACATTCAAAGATTGTATTCTTTTCTACCAATGGATGGGAATTGACCAAGATACAAAAACAGTTATGTAACTTAATTATCTTTTGCCATAGATATTTGTCACTATATGCCAGCTTGTTAAGTTAAGAACAAAGTGTTCTTAGGGGTCACATAGATACTTTAAGACTTAATAGAGCATTTTTTTAAATGTAAATGCAAAATATCTCAGCTTTGTGGGCATTCTAGTGCGACTGAAAATTTACAGTAAAGACACTGACTTTGAATTGTATGTATGGTAAAACCATACAAAGAGAGGTGGGGCACCAGACTAGAGTTAGGTGAATAGGTATGAACAAGTTCTGTGTGCAGGTCTGATGGGGTGAACCCATGCATACACAGGGAAGGGAGAGGAAAAGACTGAGGAAGAAGAGAGTAACAGAACATAAGAGTAATGAGAATATAAAATGTTTTATAAAGATGAATATCTCACTTTAGTGTATACATATTGACACCCATAAGAAAGCTAAGATATGTGAAACACATAGTCATTGGTCAGAATGTGTCGTTAATGACTCCATCAAAATATCGGATCTGCACCTATAGGATTTTCAAGCAGTATCTGGGAATCTCTAAACATCAGGCCAGTCTTCCTAGAGTAGTTGCAAACACAATCCCAGAGTATTCAACTTTTAAATCGTAGTATAAGGACACTAAGCCACACTCACAGACCACACCCAAAATCACATCAATTACAAGGAAGTAATGACATTTTGATAGTTAAAAAAAATCTATTTACCCAAGTGAGTGTTATTAGTAGTTCCTGTTCAAGCTGAACTTCATGATAAATAGTGTAATAACCGTAATAATGCAATCTAATGACCAGTGACAATAGGTAGTGATTGCAAACAACTGATTGAAACTTGTGTGGTAGCAAACTTTACTTCAGAATGAATGGATATATTTCATGAAAAAAAAACAAAAATAGAAGGATAAGAACACTCTAAACTTTTGAACCATTTTTTTTGAAAAAAATGGAAGCACTGGAGATATACCACCAACAACTATTGTTGGATTATTGAAGAATGTCTTTGCTGATCATGCATATAATCATAGATATAAAACGCGAAGGCGGGATTGGAAACGAAATGATTCGCGGTCTTAGCTGTGACCCCATCCGCGTTACCCTGCTAATAGTGTACGCATAAATTTAACCCCTAATGGCTCGCGCGTTCCTTCTCGTGGAAAGAAGCCCTACCAATGGGTGAGTTTTGGTTAACCTTAGACTGAACTGTATTGTAGCCAACCACTTGTGTTTTAAATGTTTTAGCTACAGCTGAATGTGGTAAAGAGCCTGACTGTGGTGAAGATTCTCAATGTCTCCTAGTTAATTACCTGCAGAAGTTGCTGGATGATGATGGATTTCAAGTAAAATCTGATAGAGCCTCATCATCTCTAGAAGCTGCAACCAAGTTTCTCCTGTGGTGCAAGCTAAGTAGTAATCACAGTGAGGTTGAGAGATTTTCTGACTGGCTTGTATCCTCACTCAAAGGGTGCATGTTGTCACGTCGGCGCTCCTTTGCACTACAGGCTGAACAAATGTGGGAGAAATTTCATGCCTTGCGCATAAGCACTGAATTTAGGGGAAAGTGGGATGAAATATTTTGCAAAGCAACAGACAAGAGAGCTCCAGCATCTGTATTTCAATACATCACAACAAGGTGGTTTAGAGAGTTGATCAAAGAAAACTTTGAAGTGAAAGAAGAGAATAAGACTTCTTGCCCCACCAAATTGACATCACATGAAGAAAATGCTCTGAGGTATGTAGCTGGATATGTATGTCGGAAGGTGCACAGTAAACTAGAGAAATCATCACATGATAGCAAGGAGGATATGACCCTTTTGATGATTGAATTCTATGGCAGTGACTTACAAGAAGAGGATAGTGAAGAATGGACAAACCAAATTGATCGCGGAGGCTTGTGGCATATCAACAACAATGTTTACTTAGTGTTCACTATCATAGAACAAATAATTAGAAATTACCTACATGTTGAGAGCATTGGAGAATTGGGTGGAAATACACGGAGTACTATATTGGATTCCATTCTGACAAATGATGACCTGTTAACTCTATGGGGCATGTTGACTGCACACTATGGAGAAGAAGTGCCTACAGCAGTGTTGAAAAAAATTAGTGAACTATACTTGACCGTACGAGGTTTTTCATTTGCCAGCTCTTGCCTTGAGCTTTATAAACAAAGATACAAGTCACAGCTACAGAAATCGAAAGGATTAAGAAGAAAACTACAAACCACACAACCCACCACTATTGATGAATAAATAACTAGTATTGTTTTATTTACCATTTCACATTTGTTAATTTTGTTGTCTTTTTTGTAATATTGCTTCCTTATTTTATCTGTCATACTATAATTACAGGGTACTAACCCTTATTATATTTAATCTTGTGATTCGTAAAAAAATCAATATTATCAATAGTAGTATAAATATAACTAGTTCAATCTTTTACGTTTGGTGATGGGTGTGTTATCTATTTCAAAGTCCGTTTTCTTTGCACTGCCACGACAATTGCTTCTAACACTAGCACAGGTAGAGTTGACAATTCTAAGGGCTTGAGTGTTCTTTGAAAATTCGGCAACATTAGGGTTTTCGTTTACTCCACCACGTTGACGCTGTCTGCCAAAAAAATTCTCAAGTGGGTCCTGACACAGTCTGTTGCTCAAGAACACTGAAACTCCTGGAACAGTAGTGAAGATGTACTCCAACAACTCCACAAACGACTGAACTGAGTAAGAAAAAATTAACAAAGAACAATAATGACAACAATAAATAGCCATATAGTAATAAACAATCACAACTCACCAGTTATACGAAGACCAAGTCTCGTTGGAGCACTTAAAAGCATTTTATTGTGCTCTGCCTTACTAAAACCAGGCCTGGCCTTCACGCTCCTCTCCCAGTCATCCAAATACTTCAAGAAGTTTTGCAACCACTACACGAATAAGATGAGCATTTATGTGCAAGCTACAAGCTTCATGGTTTGTCTTATATTATAACATGCAACTCATTCTAACTTTCTTTTCGCCCATCACCCGGCTACCCATTTCCCCCATCACCCGGCTACCCATTTCCCCCATCACCCGCTACCCATTTCCCCCATCACCCGTCTACCCATTTCCCCCATCACCCGGCTACCCATTTCCCCCATCACCCGGCTACCCATTTCCCCACCCTTCAATTGTTGCCTGCCCCTCCATCAATTTCACAGCAACAAATAGCCAGTTATAAAAAAAAAAATTATTATTTTATTAATTATTACAATAACAACAGCAAAAAAAACTTACACCAATCCTGAAGTCCAAATTGTCCCTGAAAGGAGCTTTAAAAGCATTTCTGCACTTCCTTCCAGCTTCCAAGTTCTTCACATTCAAACAATCAAACAACTTGTCAAACATCAAGACAAACTCCACTGTCTTGTCTACTTCAGGACGTTTCATCCAGCGCAAGGCTTCACCAACCGTGTTGCTAAGCACCTAAGGGCAAATATAGATAAATAAAAAAAGGAAAGCTATGTATCCCCTTGCTCACCTGAGCAGCCAAATCAACACGCATCTTCGAAAAACTGGTAAGGTGAACATGCTCGTATTTAAGCTTGGGAACTAATGACAGTCCTGGTGTTCCTTTATTAGAACGACACTGATGATACAGATGGACAAGGTGGGACCACTGGATGTACTTTTCTTCATACTAAATGTACAATACAGTATTAAATAATTACTTTATTTTCATGAGTCATAATTAGATCACGGCTTACCCACATCAATCTCTTGCTGCTGTACCAACAGTTTCGTACAGTTTTTACCAGATGAGGTGGGTCGAAAAAAAAGTACACGTAGCGATTATCATCAGCAAATGGGTTCCTAGCCGTGTGAACCATGTCCCCAGTACCATGTAGCTTGAAAAAGCGGCGATTCACAGAGAGTCCATCACATGTACAAGCTAGAACATTGAAGCCACACCTCTCTAGCCTCTCCACAGCTTCCCAAAATATGTCATATAGCTCATACCCTAGAAGCTTGTGGCATGGAAACTGAAGCTTGCTGAAAAGACCTGACCATGAACACCAGCATTGATTTGGCCAATGATTCCTTCATGTCTGCCTCATCATCTATTGCCTTCTCATATGCAGCTAGGTGATTATTGACGTCCCCTAGGTTGATGAAGCCAATGATCTTGCCTAATAAAAAAATAACATAATAACACACTTAGGGTCATTACCAAGGGGGGGGGAGGGAACATTCACATGTTTTGAGAATTTTACTTTTCTGTTTTGATCCCCTTAATAATAATAAAAAATTAAATATAATATATATATATAATTAAAAAAATTAAACTTGACATTACAGGTTAAAAGTTACTTGTACCTGAATGTTTGTCATACACCAGAACTTCCCTTATGTGCATTTCATCCAGAATTATAACCACATTCCGCTCCCTTTCTGGACAGCTTAAAATGTTAGCACATTCTATGATCTGTTGGTCAACACTTAGCGAGAATCCTGTCGCTGCTTCAGCATAATATGTGTAGTCTCTTAGTGTTCTCTGAGAGGGAAGATGCAAGACACCACTGTCACGCAACAGTTCATAAGCTGAACTAGAGAGATGATGCAGGTACAGACACCACCTAAGATATGCAATAAATACCTAATGTATCTACAGTACATGATTAAAATTTATGAAAAAAATTAGTACCAACCTTATCATGGCTGCCTCCCACTTCATAGATTTCGAGTTCTTCAGACTTGCTGCACGCCTCTGCTGTCTCCAAAAAATACCCAAGAATGAATCAGAAGGATACCTGTCTTCAATCACCTGCTGATTTTCTTCCATTACTGAAGAGAGGTCTTCGTGCAAGTCTTCGTCTACCTGTACAGTACCATTGAGAATATTAAAAACTAAAATTTTAACATTCCAAGTTGTGGAAAGTATATGTGACCGTCTACAGGAAAATTGGGTACAACTTGGCCCCCACCAAAAATCTTTTTTTGTTTTTGCACTTACGGAGTTGTCAACTTCCAGATATTGAGCTCTCCAAGTTTTACCGTCTTAGCTTTAGCCGTTCTGATATAATAGACCTAACCATTCTCTTTCGTACGCTAACTTAATACATTTTTAAGAATTCAATTGATTTTCCCCAGATGTTTACGGGCGCCGCATTGTGCCCGATTTTTCAGTAGATGGTCACATATAGCTCATGTAAATCAAAATAGTTTTTTTCCCCCTTTTATTAGAAGTGAAACCTCAGCTAGAACTGCTTACTTGTATGCCTGCCCTTTGAATTTCAGCCTGAAGCTTATCTTTGATTCGCTGCTCACGCCGCTTGCACACCTTGGACTTGTCACGTATATGCTTCATTCGTTGTAACCTGCAAAGACAGTGAGAAGTAAAATAAAAATTTTAGTGTCACACCGATGATCGGATCGGTTGTCGATTATCTGCCAATAACCGTATAAAATATCGCTATCAGATATTAATGTACACAGAACCAATAATTTATACTTTTTTCTTTATAGTTTTCTGAAAAATATGACTACTTCCACAAGAACTATGTGGTCAAGGGAATCAAACTCACACATTTCAGGCTGAAAGTCAGCAAGCTTCCCACCTTACCAAACAGGCAGCTGATCCATCTCGTAAATACTGCATATTATAAATTTTTGACAACTTACATGTAAATTCCATATAGGATTGGTCGTCAGCATCAGCTGATATGTGCCGTTTATTATTGATAATACATTAGAGTATTGGCTTTTTTCAAATTATAAGTGCAAAGCTAAAAAATAAAAAATTAAACAGCCTTCATTGTGTTGAGAAAAATTTCTAAATAATGCACAGTATGACTTATGACCTTTAGTAATACATACAGGTCTTTGCATTTAAGGGAGCGAAGAGGGGCAATGGGATCACCTAGGCCAAAGCTTGCCCTCCTTAATAAAAACTTATTTTACATCTAATAACACAAATTTATGCATATATGCTGGCCCTTCAAAATTTTGGGAGATTTAAATATGTCCTCCTTTTTGAACATCATAAATATAGGTCTGGTAATTTATAAACCTTACTTTAATAAATACACATACTTTTCTGGAGTGGTGAGACACCGAAAATTGGTGTGACTGTTGGCTTGTGTGCCATCATCGCTCCTCTCCATAGATTGGCGAGACACAATAGCATTCAGCACTTTGCGATAAGCAGTGCAGGAGTCACAGCGAGAAGTTGAAAGGGGTAAAGATGATGATGGTCTGACAAAAATACGGCAAGAAGTGCAGCGTATTGTGTGGTGGTCCAAAAAGTCTTTAACATATCTTGCAACAACAGTTTTGCCTATAATCAAAAGCAGGTTCAATAGAGAAACAATAATTAATATAAATGCACCACTAACCAGTTGGGTCCTTGAAAGTCCCTTTTCTTGCAGCTTGAATTGTAAAATACCGGTCATCATCGTTACCAGCACACAGCTGAAGTCCATTCAAACTGTCAATCACTTTCCTCACGTCCTGAACAGTATGTAGCTTCTGTGGAAGTTGAAGAAAGTCTAGTGGTTCCTCACAAGGATGTCCTGCCAGCAACAGCCTCCAGCTGAAATCTCCACACACTTGAAGGGAGAAAGAAACCTAGAAATTATGATATGATAACCAAACGTTTAGGACTATCATAAACTAATTATAACAGTACTCACATGTAAATGATCTTCAACAAAAGCAACCTTGCTAAACACTAGAAGCTCTGCATTAGGGCTGACATCTACCCAACCTATAAATGTAAACATAATTCAAGAATATCCGGCATGTAAAACATGCAAGCTTGACCTTGAGGACATGCTGATAGAGCTATTATCCTCCCTGCCAATTTTGAAATGCTGACTGCTGGCAAACTCCACATGATATCCGGTGGTAACTGCTGAATTTTCTCAAGAGTAGTCTTCACTTTCCTGGCAGTATCTAGTTCTTGCGGCAATTCATTCACAGGTAAATCATCATAATTAAGACTATCTCCCGACATAGACAAACGCCAAACAAAACCTTCTTCCACGACTACAGTACACACCACCTGTACATTAAAATAACTATACTACACTGAAACAGAAATATGAGCAAGTTTACCTCGACCATACTGTTGTTAGCTTTGACTTGAGCCAGTATTAATTTGCTGCAGCCATCACTTGCATCTACCCACCCTATAATCGCATATATTATTATTTACAACCTAGATGCATGCATAAAAATTACCTTGTGTGAGTGCCGACATTTCCTTTAGCCTCTTCTTCAGGACAGAGAGACTTGTTGCTTTTAAGTCCCAGAGAAACTTAATAGGAATAGATATGGAAAAGGTTGGACTTGCTAGTTGAAGAGCTTCCACAGACAAAGGAAGATGAGCTGTAAAGACTGAGCGATTCCGTAACTTTCTAGGGCCATTTTTCACAGGTACAGCAAGTCTGAACTTCCTAGGCATACTGCAAGTGAAATACACATCCAGGAAAAAAAAATTGTTAATAATATGTTGCACTTATCATAGTAGCTACTACCTATATACAGCTTGGATCTTTGTCTGTAGCCATTTGAGCCTGACAGGGATACACAATTATCTTGTCAAAAATGGGGGGAAATGAATTAAGTACCATGCCAATAGCCTGATTGTGCTTGCAAAAATTTTCCAAATGGCTTATATGCTAGAGCAAGTCATCCTCCGTCTAAAAAATACTGAATAGAAGCCTGCCTTATTATCCACACCTTTGGAGAAGGACTAAAGTACAGAGATGTTTCTGTCAGGTCCGATGGTCGTCACCAATCACGTGTATAGAGTGATTTAAGCAAGTATACTAAGCCATCTTAACAAATGAGGTGATTTAGCCAGATAAAATCAACCTTACCTTTGTTTACAACTGCAGAAGTCACGTTAAGTACTTGCTGTGTAGTGGATAGAGGTAGATTCCAGCTCTCTTCCTTTTTCCCACCAAATACCGCCTAACTCGCAAAAATTGCCGTGTAACAACGAGGATGGGGTCAGCACTGGTAACGTAATTGGTGCGCAAATTTTTGCCGTTTCCAATCCCGCCTTCGCGTTTTATATCTATGATATAATAAACAGATATGAAGTTCATCAACTTCCGGGACAAGGGTGCTGCGACATAGCAACGCGCGCGCACCCGCAAGCACCACAAATAACCACAAAAATCCGCCATGCTCGCAATAGTAAAAACAACCGCTAACTTAGCTTGCGTGGGTAATTCAAAGCTTCCCGCCTACCAATTGATAACCCGCCCCCGCTATAAGTTGTAAAGAGCGCAGCTGTTTGATATTGTATTTCTTGGCTTACTTTATCATGTATCTCCCTAGAGCAGACACTGGCTCCCAGATTGTCTCCAAGCTTTGACAGGTAAATAATACCTCACTAATGATTCCATTATTTTAATTTTCTATTCTTGTGCAAAACTTCTTCCTGATTATATCACTCATGATTTTTTTATTTTACAGTATTGTGATGACCAGTGATAATTTTTATGAATGTATAATATAATAATAATGATACTTATTTTATATAAAAAAATATTTTGAAATAGCCAGCTAAAATATAGATGAATATTTTGTGATGTAGCTAGCTAAGTAAGGATGAATAAACAAATGAAGTGAATAGCTAAGTACAGAAAACTGTACACAACCCGAAACTGTAGAGTTTTCCAGCAGCAAAAATGGTTCACTAATCTATTATAGGTACATACACACACTGAATATGCATCTAGCTAGCTTGATAAAAGGCTTCCCTTACCTGACCATGCCGAGAAAAACACTATTAACTAGACTACAATAATCTCCTCACACTCGTTTCAGTAGGGCTTATCATTGAGAAGGAAAGGCGGCCAGATAATTGGTTTGCTAACCGGTAGGCGCCCGAAAGTTAGAGAGCACCTGGAACTCACTTTCCCGCAGGAATTAATTGAATCTGTTGTGGGTGTGGTTTGAAAGTAATCAAGTCTCTGCCAAAAGATCGCGTGGACTAATTTGTGACCGTCTACGGGAAAACCGGGCACAACGCGGCGTGCGTAATATCGAGAAAAGATCGATCGATTTCTTAAAAATGTATTGTTTCAAGCCTACGGAAGGGAACGGTTAGGTCTATTATAGCAGGAACCACTAAAGCTGCGACGATAAAACTTGGAGAGCTCAATATCTGGACGCCGACAACTCCGTAAGTGCAAAAAAAAAAATTCGAAGGTGCCGCGTTGTGCCTGGTTTTCCTATAGACGGTCACATTTTTAGTCCTGGAGTCTATTTTGTGTTTCTTCTCAGAAACTACGAGTAGAAATGACTCCAAATTTCGTACACAGGCTGACTATGACCTTAGCTACAAAATGTTCGTTGCAATTTTTTTTGAAAGAAAAAAATTCGGGCGCGCTGCCGTGAGGATCAAATCAGCACAGTCAACTAGACAAAACAAAGCAGAATTGAGAAAAAGTACAACGAAGGTTTTGAAGACAATCAACAAATGTAGCAGTAGACGAAGAATGGGCTCGTCAGCGACGGCACCCGCCAGGAGTTGTGGATTATATACTTGAGGCTGAGGAGCTCGTAACTTGAACGAAACAGGCTCCCAAGGCCCGTTCTTTTTATTTAGTTAGTCCATTAGCAGTACTCTTTAGGATCCACCCTTAGTTGGAGCTCTACAAACACCAAGAAAAAAGTTAGTAATCCCTAGCAACCAAAATCCAATTATTGTGAATATGTGCGTGGGCGTTGTCGCAGCACCCTTAAACATTAATATTTATTATAGAAAATCAAATTGTGGGCCTTTATCAACTGCATGAGATCTTTCTATGCAGTTTAGCTGTAGAATCAGGCTGCATACAGGCATTTGTCAATTATTAACTAAGATACTTCCATGGAAATATCCTTATTGATGGCATGCTTTGCTTTCCAACACTGTCAAAGATTTCTCAGGTATTCTCATCATATCACACTCTCTCAGAGCATTCAGCATGATCAGAAACAAATAAAACAGCCTTTTTCAACTGAACTTAAAACTGGAATGAATACTGTCTAGCATGATATTAATAGCAAACCCAGAGCCATTTCACAAGTACCGAGCTACCCAGCAAAGAAATCTACAATTGAATACACAAGAAAGCTCATAGCAGTAAAAATTAAATAGCAGAACATCACAACAGAGTAATCTGACTTTTTGTTTCCTTTTTTAACTGGTAGCTACCGATTGTCAAGTATGTTTTAGTAGGAAACATAGATAACACTAAAATATCTAGTTACAAAATTGCTCAAAATCTCACTCTTTTACTCATTTTCACTCATTGTCAAATGTTCTCCCACTCACAGGTAGCACAATATGGCGTCTCCGTAACCTGCGGACCTACACCTCGGACATCACTTCTCAATCTTGCTAGTAAAATCGATAAAAGGAAAAATAAGAAGGAGGGTGGAGCGTTGGGCTGGGATGGCTGTAACAGACACATTGAGACAATTTCCGCTAGCTCAATATTATTTACATAAGCAACGGTGCTTCCTTTCCGCCCCTTCAGTTCAATTTCTCCACTTCGTTCTAGACTTCGAAGTTTTGATGGATGAATTACCGAGAGTATTTCACGTACTTATCTTTGTTATTCAGCTTTCTAAAGGTATAGGATCAATATATACAGTTTGTAAAAGCATGTATATTTATGCAAGTGGATAGCTGGTATATTATTTGTGTGTATTAATATAGGTATCATAATTTAGCACTTCATAATTTCTTTCTCAGCCTTCATTTACTCATTAGATGTGTATTCCCTCTCTTTCACAGGCTTTTTTAAACAATACAGAATTAATAATATTTAGTCGTCACCTGAATCGAACCCAGGACCCTTCTTAACGCAATAGTGCAGAGAGAGATGACATCCAATGAGTTATGAAGGCTGAAAAAGAAATCATCTGTTGAGAGTGAGACTGTAGCATAGCAGTGCCCCTTAACAGTATAAAAACAGAATTAGAGTGTTTGTTTGCCTGCTGGTTGTAGTAGATAGTGCACTGTAAAAAAGGAAGTGTGCATAGCACACCAAATAAGGTGTGCTGATAAAGTCTCATTACGCACACCATTTTTGGAGTGCACAGCACACCAAATCTGGTGTGCTCAATACACTAAAATATGTGTGGATAACACACTGTTTTAGGTGTGTTGTGCACTATTCTGATTTGAGCACACCATTACGATATTTTTTTAAATTTTTTTCAACAACATTATTATTAACACAATGATACGATATGACCCAAAATCCAGAAGAATGTTCTGAAGATCTTGATTGACCTTCTGGCTTCTATTCTTTATTTATCTGATTGCTGGCTTCTTATCTTTATTTATCTGACCAGTTACCAATGATACTTGAAAGGAAAATAGCATCTTCTTATGTAGCAATGACTTTGCTAGATTTCATGTGGGTAACTATGAATATAATTAAAATGTGCAGAAGCTAATGGAAAGACCTTAGTATGTGCAGTTATTATAATTATTATATATATATATATGTATATATAATATATGCATATATAATATATTCCAAATATTCTTATAACACTGTTTAGATTGTATGACCTTGACACTTGTTCTATAAAATATGATTAATATAATTTTGAGGATATGAAGAAGCCAAATATATTTCTAACCTTGCAGTCACTGATAGGATCTGTTCAAGTGAAGTCGAGCTTTCTGCTAATGAGCCAACTATATAATAGTGAATCCTATTATGCTTACTGAGTTAAAAAACAAAGTAAGTTGAGGTGTGCAAAACACACTTGGTATTTAACACACCAAAACAAAGGAGTGCTTAACACACTCGGTATCATAAAAAAGTGTGCTAGACACACTTTATGTTATGCACACCTAAGGTGTGCTGAGTTTTAGTGTGCTACGCACACTTCCATTTTTACAGTGTGGCAGAGTGTTTGTGCGTTAAGCAAGCGGTCCTGGGTTCATTCCTGCTGGCAACCAAATAATTTTAGTCCTGTATTGTTTAAAAAAAAGCCTGTGAAAGAGAGAGAATACATCTAAGGAATCATAATAATTGCTGGCTTCTCTCGAGTTTATAATATTATTTTTTATCTAAAGATACAATTATATATTCGTTTATATTTTTTCAAACAGGTCAATAACAAAGATTATATTATATTGCTATCTGAACTATGGTCCAATTAATCAAATGCATTAAGGCTTATTTTTCAAATTTTTCCAGAATCTAGAAAACTGATAGATTGATTTACACTGTCTCATACTTAAAACTCATTTTCATGATATTTTTTATTAGCTAAATATAATTTAATATGCTACACCAAGATTTTAGCAATGATAATTATTAGCTTTCCATAGAGAAGAATACAATAATCTAAAAGCATTGTGCATTTTTGTGTACAGATTATGCAGTTGAGTTATCTGTAAACACCTCTATCACTGACAAGTGTCCAGGTGATATGATCACAGTTGTTTGCAGTACTACAAATAATGAAATGGAGTGGGAGTGGCAATCCAATGATCTCACTGAAAGTTATACGTATGTGGCTTATTGGTTTGCATATATGGAATTGAATGTTCCACATACTTTCAGTAGAATACAATCAGTTACTACAACTCTACTGAATTATTCTATACAACCACTTTATTTGAAATCTTCTTTACAGTATGTAGTTTCTAGTGAATACCCAGAGGCTAATATAGAATGTAATGACTATATGGTGTCTCCCTCTGAAACTATCCAAGTTATGACTAAGAGTGAGTCGCTTTTCTACCAGGAGGAACTATTTTATATTATTATTATATTTTTAATATCCTAGATTGTTCTCTTGGTTCACAAGATTTCAATTTGTTTCAAAACAATTCCAGTCTATCACTTTGCAATAATAGAATATTTGATCATGATTATAATTTTACTGCACATATTTACACACAAAATGGCAGTATATCTCATTTGAGATATGGAAACTATTCTATAGAATTAATTCTGCTATATGAAATGCAATATTTTATGAATGTCACTATTGAATGTTGTGGAAGTACTGTCACTATAGCAAACTTCAATTTTCAATTCACAAAATGTATTAATCCAAAGTCAGATCCTGATGAAAACATATCAGTAATGTTGTATTTTGATTGTAATCATAATGCTTATAATTATGTGTGCACTAAAGTAATGCACATTATAGTGTCAGGTAAGTGGAATAAATTCAAATATGATGCATAACTATGTTTAAATGTCTATTGTGAGTGTATTCCTTATTCATGATTACTTTAATCAATGTGAAGATGACTATGATCTCCAAAGCAACAATACATCTATATGTGTAAACAGAACTGAAATATACAACTCAAGCCAATGTGGTTAGAGATAACTAAGCACCTATAGAGTTTATTAATATATAGTGTTTACAATTGAACTATTACAGCTACTACTGAAGATTCAAGCAAACTTAATACTGGGCTCTTAGTGTCAATGGTCATATTTTGTTTTGGTTTTGGCAGTCAGTGCATAATTATTGTAATATTAAGCGCTGTCATTATAAAAATCACGAGAAAAAGTAAGTCACTGCATTCTTTGACAATTCACTATAGTAATAACCACTATATTATATGTATTACAGAAAAAGAAAATAGGTAAGTTACAACCCACGATTAATCCAGGTCAATAAGTCTGTTGTAGGTAGTACTTGTGTAAGATAAAATAAAAATGGTAGAAAGAGGCTGAAATATAAAAATAATAATTTATTTTTTCTTTGTTTATGCACCCCATAATATATGTATAATTCCACTGAATCACATTATCCAACTACATGTGCTTTACCAAATGTGTTGATGCAGTCAAGATACATAAGTATGTGTCTTGTCACCATAGAGATAAGATTATTTACTGTTTAGCTCCAAATCCAAGGACCAATAACAACAAAATCAATTTCTATTCTGGATTACGAGAATAAAAGAAAACATTTAATATATTCACTAACTATAATAAGAATAGTCAATGCTTTGATAAATCACTTTACGAAATTGTATTTCTTATAGCAACTCATAAAGTATCATAATTTGACACCCTAATGACATTAATTATTAGCAAATTCTGCTGCAGCTCTGTTTTACCAAGAAACATTACTGACTTTTGGGTTTTTAATTATTTTCCATTGCCTGTTGTACAGAAAATAATGAATTCAAAGACAATATTATTCATTCAAAATGATAGAATAATTAATACTAAAACAATAATCATTTTGGTCTCAATAGACAAGATTTGCTTTAGTAAAGACAAGGTCAAGGTGAATAGTTGAAAGTACGGCATATAATTGGTGGTCTATTGAGTTCTAGACTGCAGCAAACAGTACTACTCAACAGTAGGTATAAAGGTAGAATGTGAAGGTCTTGGAAGTTGTGGGTTGTCCAAGCTCAATGGCTAGAGCACTGGTGGCTATAAAGCCCGGGGTCCTGGGTTCAATTCCCAGGCAACAACTGAGATTTTTTCACATTTTGCCTTTGTTTTCTGTTAGTAAAGATTTCTCAACCAGAAAATGAATGGTAATAATAATGTAATTTCATCTTTAAAAATATGGTACCCCTACTGCTTCTTCTCAGTCTTGTCATGTCAACCATGGTGGAGCAAAATCAGTACTCTTGAAGGTCCTAAGACAAATATTTTAGTGTTTCAGTATTAGAATACTAACACAATTGTTTCCAATGCTGGCAGTATGAATGTTTCATTTTTTTATTCTTTACTTATAGAAATACTAATATTAAGGAAAATATTTTTGTGAAGCCACCTGATGAAATTGATCGAGTACAAGAATATAATGATATTTCTGTCATCAGCAAAAATTCTGCCTATGGAATTGTACTAAGAAGTATGAATGATTCATAAATTTTGTACTGTGCTCCAGAATTCCGCATAAAAATTATTGAATTTTTTTTTGTTAATACATCAATAAAGTCAATTAGCATGGTTTTAAAATTTAGTTTTTATTGCATTATTAAATTTAGTCACATAAACCAATAATTTGGTCTTTATTATTTTGTTTGCAGTAGCTATTCGCTAGTATGTCAGAAATTGCATGTCAACATCATAATGTAATAAGGTTTTTCAATTATTTTGGGGGAATTATTTCTTGATTCAGTCTTTGAGCTAAAGTATTAAGCAATTATTTGTGTTTTACAGCCAATATATGTAATAAAAATTGAATCCAATGTTTCTACTTCTCAACAAAGTCTTCTTTAAAAGATCAATGTGGTTTATATGTTTCTTTTTTTACCACAAGGACTCAAGCGTTGAGTTCCTAGTCAAGTACATAACTTAAACTGGACTAAACTCACTCTGAATGATGTTTTAGTAGCTGTTTACTATTGCTCTGCTGTTGTCAGCATCGCTATCATAATTAGCTTTATGTATCTATAACAGTATCAGTAGGTCTCATAAATAATAGCTATTTATAGTGAAAGTCAAGTTTGACATTCTACTAAGTGTACACAAGATAAAACAACTACTATAGAATAATTATAAATGCCTCCATATTTTGCTTCTTACCTCAAAACTATACTTACATACTATACTAAATTCATAGCATTTGAGTAATGTCAAGTATGAGTGAAACAATCAAGTAAATCAATGATATAGGTTTAGCTTGTGCAGTCTTATCCCTATAATAATCTAGTACAGATCACAAGTTGATTACTATAAAATAGTGCATCAACTTAGAAGACTGTGGATATGTGTATTGTTATGCTACAATAGATCCCATGTATCATTCAATGGGCTTTAATAGAGTTCGTGAGGCTTTGAATTTGTAGGAAGAGTCACATGCTGGCTAAACATTAAAGGTTCATCAATTAATCTTTCCACATAACACTGTGTTTATCGGATTCAACTTTAAAAATTCCCAAAAGAATTTATTATTATTGTATTGAGTATTCTGGGTAAATACACAATAGTATCATTACAAATAATTATATAATTGTATATTTGGCTCCTTCTGCTGTCTACATGCATCATCAGTTCAGATTAAGTTTGGGAAAAGGTTGAATATAATGTTATCACAAAAAAACATCCACAAAGTATTATATTTTTTTTTGCTACCAAAGGATGAGAATTGACTAATACAAAAACAGTTAATGGTCTCTTTGCCATAGATATTTCTCACTATATTGCCAGCTAACTAATAGCATTCACATGACTGTACATATTTTAAAGCAACTCAAAAAAATCTACACAACTCATAATCTACCTAATCTTGAACACAGCTATATTCGTAAATTGCTTTTTAAATTAAATTTGATAAAAACCCGGGTAACCTAATTAAGAACTACATGACAAAGGAATTAAAACCAACTTCTCTATAAAGAAAGTAAAACCAACTTCGCTAAGATATAGATGTTGTGCATAACTTTTTGTCTATCAAACCTACAATGTAATGAACAGTGCACTAACTTAAAAAATCTATTCCCTAAGGAAAGATTATTGTTTGTTGTTTTTTTATATTATAAACTCTCTTACATGAAACAAGGACTTAAAAGTAAAGGTTAGTATATTGTAATGGTTTACATTGCCCACATACTTTCTTTTTCAGATAAAGTATAGTTAGGTTATTAATTTTTGTTACAATTTTAGTTTACTTGGACAATTATAAAGGTGGAATACGGAAGATTTTAAAAGCACATTCAAACTCAACGATTAAACAGATACACTCTTTGTACTCATTTTCTAATATTCTCTCACTCATCATAGATAGGGCAATATTATGTTGGTGTCTCGGTAGCCTGGGACATACACCGACAAGTGTCAGGACAATCACTTATCAGAACAGGATAATAGGTGGAAGGTGGGGGTGTTGGGCTTCAAGGGCAAGCAGCCAGAGGTAGTGAAATTTTGCTCAATTATACTATCGTAGTTAAGTTCCTAGACAAGTGCATAACTTAAGCTGGGCTAATCTCACTTTGAGCCGAGCATGGCAGGCCACAGTGTTGAATTCAGCCTACATTACTCACATGACACTGAAATTTTTAGAGGAGTAAAAAAAATTCAACAAAAAAAAAATCTTTGAAAATAGAGAAGTTTTGTTAGTCTGTGTTGAGAATGAGACTGTAGCATAGCATGAAAAAATAGGGAATATGCCTACTGCTTGTTCTCATCATGTCAGCCATGCTGGAGCACAATCATTACTGTTCAGGTTCCTAAGGAAAATATTTTAGTGTTTCAATATTAGAGTAACTATAGCCCCTAAAATTAGGCAAGTAGAAGTGACATGAAATACTAACACAATCTGACAGCATGAATGTTTCATTTTTGTAATCTATACTTATAGAAAAACAAACATTAAGGAGAATAATTTTATGAAGCCACCTGGTGAAATTGATCAAGTACAAGAATATAGTGATATTTCTGTCATAAGCAAACATTCTGCCTATGGAATTGTACAAAGAAATATGAATGATTCATAAATTTTGTGGTGTGTTCCAAAATTCAGCGTAACAAATATTGAACTACATACTAGCACTTTATTTTCTCAATATGTCAACAAAGTCAATTAGAATTGTTTTAAAAATTAATTTTTTTTATTTCATTTTAAATTAAGTCACATAAACCAATGATGGTCATTATTTTGCTTTCAGTATTTGCAAGTATGTCAAAATGGCCATATGAAAATAAATGCTTAATTGTAATACTTAAAAATGGTCACCTTTTTGGGGGAATTTTTTGTTGATTCAGTTTTTGGTCTAAAATTCTACTTCTCACCCAAATCTTCTTTGGGTGATCAATGTGGTTGATATTTCTTCTTTTTTTACCACAAGGAAGACTCAAGCAAAAAGTCAGAACATCAGGTCAAGAGAGTAATAAAGAGTTTCTTATTATATGAATTATATTTTAGTAGCTGTTTACTATTGCTCTGCTATTGTCAACTTTTCTATCATAACTAGCTTTATGTAACCAATTATTGGTCTAACAAATGATAGCTATTGTGTAGGTCTAGTTGACATTCTACAAAGTGTACACAAGATAAAACCACAAAAAAAGTAAAATGCCTCCATAATTCTTCTTATCGCAATAATTATACTAACTCTATTAAAATTGGGTGTTTAAATAACACTTCACGAGTTCTGGAGGTGCCGTCTAGACATGCCCGTTTATAACAAATGAGAATACATAAATTGATGGCTTATATCTACTAGTTTCTTCATTTAAAATATCCTTTAGTAATGATTAACTATGGACACAATATTAGGCTTTAGACCTGGGTGTCTAGATATCTGATGGATATGGGATGTCTACTAATTGACCCAACAGATAATTACAACAATGAATTGGAAATTATTATTGTTTTAATGATGTTAATGACCACCAGCCAGTTATTATAGAATGGCCCAGTTGTGTATATTACTCACTATAAGTGTACCATTTTTTAATCTAGACTACAACAGCTTGGAGTATAATTCAACATCTTTAATAGAGTATGTGTGAGGCTACGAATTTGCATAGGAAGAGTTACATGTTGGCTAAAGACTAAATGTCGAAGTTGACCTTTCCATAAACATTTGTTTATTAGATTCAACTTTATTTAAGTCCCAAATGGATATACATGTACCATTTTGTATTGAGTATACATGGGAAAAACACAGTAGTGTTATTGCAAAGAAATTAATAAAAAATTGTAATTGGCTCCTTCTGCTGTTTAAATGCATCGTTAGTTCAGATTAAGTTTGGGAAAAGGTTGAATAGATGTTGCCACAAAAAAGTAACCACATTCAAAGATTGTATTCTTTTCTATCAATGGATGGGAATTGACCAAGATACAAAAACAGTTATGTAACTTAATTATCTTTTGCCACAGATATTTCTCACTATCTTGTTAAGTGAAGAACAAAGTTTTCTTAGGGGTCATACAGATACTTCATTAACGTAAATGCAAAATATTTCAGCTTTGTGGGCCTTCTAGTACAACTGAAAAATTACAGTAAAGACACTGACTTAAATTGTATGTGTGGTACAACCAAATTGAGATGACAAAGAGAGGTGAGGCACCAGACTAGAGTTAGGTATAAACAAGTTCTTTGTGCAGGTCTGGCGGGGTGAACCCACACACACACAGATATGATGAGAATGACATGAAATTAATTTGAAAGAATAGAAAGAACCGGCCCTTGATACACAGGGAAGGGAGAAGAAAAGAGTGAGGAGAAAGTGAGTATCAGAACATAAGAGTAGTGAGCACAACAAGACTAGGTCACAGGCGAGGCTGGAGAGGAGGAGCTCAAAGGAGGCCACTGGCAACAACAGTAACTTATATGAATGTTGTTTCAATATTTCCATTGCAAATGTTGATAAAAAATTTTTAATTCTGTACAGCCTAAGATTGACTATGAATAAAGTATCATAACATTGTTTGGCATACTTTCAATATATAAAATGTTTTATTCATCAGTATAGTGATAAATATCAAACATTAGTGTATACATATGACACACATAATAAAGCTAAGATATGTGGAACAAGTTGTTCATGATTGTTATTGGTCAGAATGTGTCCTTGGTCATCTTTTTTTTTTTTTTTTTTTTTTTGGGGGGGGGGGGAGGGGAATTGTTTGTTGATTCAGTCTTTGAGCTAAAAGATTACTTCTCACCAAAGTCTTTTTTAGGATATCAATGTGGTTGATATTTTTTAGTTTTTTACCACAAAGAGGACTCAATCAAAAGTCAAAGTCTTCTTCAAAAGTCAAGAAGGTGGACATTTGTATAAATAAAATGTAAAAACTTAGACAACAAGATAAGTAGGTATGAGGATGATTAAAATGGTAACTTCTTCTCTATCACGTAATATTACAGTAGTCTGGCCCAGCCAGACCCAGGTAGCTGCACAACACACAGGAAGGTCTGGGAACATGGCCATACCAAATTAGTTCTGGAAGAATGTGAAAGTGGCGAGTGCCCCACCTCCTTTATACCTGAATTATAACTACCTCAAATTAGTTGTGATTGCTAAACCTAGCGGTGAAAGGGAAGCTGACACCACCGGAATTTCTATTTGTGGTTGAGGAGGGCTATTCCTGGTAATTTGCTGACAGTAATTGAGCCCCAATAAAGAGAATTTGCGTTGGTCTGTTGAGAGTGAGACTGTAGCATAGCAGTATCCCTTAACAGTAAAAATACAGAATTGGAGTGTTTGTTGCCAGATGGTTGTCGTAGATCAGTGGCAGAGCGCTTGTGCGCTATACAAGCTGTCCTGGGTTCGATTCCCGGCCAGAGGGCCACGTTCCTTCCGTTGGACAGCTTTAGTGCTTGTACCCATTGGTGCTATTTTTGCTGGGTAGCGGTTCCTGTTTTCTGGAACATTGTAACCTGGTCCACGTTAACTTTAAAGAATTCTGTTATTAGATGTATTCTCTGTCGTTCACAGGCTTTATTAAACTATACAGAATTAAAAATATTTGGTTGCCACGTGCCCAGCCTGAAATTCAAGTTACTTTCTCCAGCCAGACACTTTACCCAAAATATTCTAAGAAACAGACGTTATGTGCAGAACGGCTGACCCTCACCTTTGACCTCACGCAATGTCTTTGCGCGCGCTCTTGGTACCAGCTTTCACCTTCGACCTCTGTGGAAGTTGTTCTTGGTGACCCTGCAAGATAGAAGTAGGTGGTGGTTGGTTGCTCGTTGTTGGCTAGGTTGCATTTTGTGCTACTGGTGAGTGATGATAACGGAAGAGAGGACTACAACAGCAGGAATTCACTTATGCTGTGTGATAACAAGTAAGTGTACTACATACTCTGATGTGTATAGAACAGATAGCTAATAAATTGCATGTAGAGCTATGGTGAATGACAGATTATTTGCAATGACAAAAAAACAGAGTTTTCTTTAAGCACCTCTCCCCTCCCCCTCTTGTAAAGCATGTAACTGTCTGAACTAATCATTTCTGCTGCCAATTCATTGCTTAAAGTGTGGGTTATCGAATACCATTTTATATTACTAGTGGGAGTACAATAGCATGGGTAACCATGCTATTAGGGATCAATAACACTCGTAAAGCAATTGAAATTGTACTCGGAGAGTGCTATTTTGAATGCTTTATGAGTGCTATTGACCCCTAATAGCACAGGTTACACGTGCTATCACTCGCTAATAGTAGGCCAGCTTTTTTTTTATCATTTGCACTTGTAGCTACACTGTATCAGTCACTCACTATCTTCGCATTTCAGCATTAGCTTCCTCTGGAATTTCGTGTTCAGCCTACAACTCATCCTAAAATGTTGAAAAAATTCCATCTAATATGGATAGAGCTTCTGTGATACACAATGACATTGTCTCCAACTAGAATCTCTCAAACTGTACGTTTTCAAGGTTAATGCTGCACGCATGCACACTTATCCGTACTATTTCACTTAGCAGCTGTGGTGTTTCACTTAGTTTCCGTGCAATTTCACTTAGTTACGCACTATTTCATTTCCCCGTGCGATTTCAATTGAACAGCTATTTTCCCCACACATTATAATGGGCAATTTCGCACCGTACTATTAAATTTAGAAATTGTTAATTTGTTACCTACTGAAAACATTATGAAAGGTAATAATGAAGCACATTCAATAACTTAACATGAACAAAGTCAAAACATGTTGTTTTTTTTCTTATCTATATACATCTTCCATGTCATCGGCAGGTAAGATTTTTTGTGATTACATACAAGCATGACAGTAAACACTCAGCCACTGTACCTAATAAAATTCCTCCCCCCCAACCTCCATAGTACTTAGTGAGATTGTGTTGTTGTTATTAACAGTGGTATACATGATGAAAGTGGCTAAGGTATAAGGCTTAGTAGGAAAAATAAATAATACACACAAAAAAAAAGAGAATGGGGGTAATATTTTATTCTAAGTCTTGGTACAGAATTACATCTTATAAAGTATATTGCACGATTAATTTAAAATATCGATTGCTGTCTAACTTAGCTCCCCCCTGGGTGAAAAGCCGGAAGAGCCCTAATGGTAGTAGGGATAATAGGGTGTATTGAACATGTCTACAATCAGTATCAATCATGAGATCCTCAGAAATGTATTTGAGAGTTGGCTAGAGATAAATTTATCGTAGCGACAGTGGTTAGTGTGCAGTAGTTCAATATGATGGGATTTCCTGGATAATATTGAATTATTCAGATGTTCAATTTCTTATATGATATTTTCAATGAATGCAAAAAATTTTATGCTGGTCCACCAAATTGAGGCCCATGTGAAATATACATTGTCCACACATCGGGGATTTGCAACTGTTGTATTCTCTATATCTTCCGCTAAGTTTATCTAATTTAGGATAATGCATTTTTATTTATTATAAGGTCTATCATTTAGATAGAGCTGAGATTTCTTCCCTGTGGCTCTATACCTCTCGAACTGTTTCTAACAATTTCTTGGGGGGATTAGCTTGCAGAATATGAGTTGAAATTTCATGATTGCATTTATTCACTTCAGTGTGTTTTCTTTTTCTATTGCTTTTCTTTGTAGTGGGATGGAGTGGGTGGAGCTGCTTTCGATGTCTCTGACTTAGACCAGCTGTGAATGATGGCTCAAGAAGTGTCAACATATGATCATGGAGTTACCTGATACTGCTGTAATGATGGCAAGTGAGTGTTCTCTAGAGTGTGTTTGTAATATAAGGAAGTATTGGTTCCAATAGGTCTACATTGCTAGAATGTATCACCAACACTCAGAGCAGTTAGTGGCTCAGGCTAGCTTGTTGTGGTCACCTAGGACACAAGTGTTTGTGTGACAATAAATATACATGTAAATGTGTATGTCAAGTTATGTAGTCAGATGTCAGTGTATATGAGACCAGTACTATCGCAAGATGTTGACAATCTCAGTGAGTAGTCAGTCATTCTCGGCTGAAGTAATTATTGGCTGTTAGAACGAGAAAAATTTGCTATTATCTTAGGGGTTTTACCCACACTAATTAAGCCACAGTTAACTACGTGATGAGTGAGCAAGTTAACGGAGATGTAGCCCACCATCACATCACCCGAACCCAGGTAAAGGTCAGCAGAGGACCTGCAAATACTGCGACCATGCGGCTAAGTGGTCACATGTGGTGTGTCACATGTGGAGCAATGGCACCCGGGCACAAGTACATTAGTCCTAATAGCCACTGTTCTCAGTGCTTGTAGCCTAAGCCTAGCAGCTACCTGTTACTGCCTTGCCAGAATGGCTGATTCACGGACACTATTAGCTCTCTAAGGATGACTGCTCATCAGTGGTAGTTTGTTTGTTTTTAATAGTAAGGGGCTGGAGATGTACTGTCTGTACTCTAAATAATTAGCTTTCTTAGCTAGGTTGGATATATAGGATCTACATCATCAAGCCACCACCTCATTGTGAAATCATCAGTACCCGGCTTATGGCCTTTCATACACAAAAGATTCTTACAGATGTAATCGGCCAAAAACAGGAGTTCTGTGGCTCGATAATACATAGGCATGCTGCCGGTCCATTTGCATTGCTTAACTAGTGCAGTTAGGTTAAGAGTTGGACTCTAGTTCTGATGCTGTTACTCTACCCACAGTCGCTATCTTTAAATCACGAGAGCATGCTGCCAACATTATGGTCAGGCATAGGCTTCGTTACAGGTGTGGGGTGCATAGCCGGCTCCTACTCTTCTTATTCTAACCTTCAGGCAAACATTTATGATCATCATTGTCCATTGCATATTAGTAACTATCTGCAGTATTTAGTAATGGATCTGCAGTATTTAGTAATGGCCCGACCCTCTCACGGTATTGCCAAAGTTGGCTCTGTCAAAGTGATCAGTTTTCTCGAAAGCATAGAAACTCCTGAATCAGTCAGGTACATGCTGTAATTGAGATTTATGCTGATGTGAGTGTTACATGAGAAGGGAGGTGGAGAAAATAGGGGTTACATAATGAGAGAGGAGATTAGAGAATTAACTAGTGCTGGATGTGTGTTAGGACTCATAAGCCACACTACACTATGGCCAGTGTGGCATGTCTCTATTTTCTTACTCTCAGGCTCACTGCCTGTGCACTATCAGACTCACAGCCATCATTCTCAGGCTCGCTGCCTGTCTAGTCTTATGCTATCTGGCTCATATTCTCTCACTATCAGGCTTACTGCATGTCTACTCTCACTCGCAGGCTTGCTGTCATCTATTCTCTCACTCTCACTCAGGCTCGCTGCCTATCTATTCTCACTCCATCAGGCTCGCTGCCTGTCTATTCTCTCACTATCAGGCTAACTGCTTATCTATTCTCTTGCGTTCACTCAGGCTTGCTGCCTATCTATTCTCACTCTCACTCAGGCTCGCTGCCTATCTATTCTCACTCTCACTCAGGCTCGCTGCCTATCTATTCTCACTCTCACTCAGGCTCGCTGCCTCTCTATTCTCACTCTCACTCAGGCTCGCTGCCTGTCTATTCTCACTCTCACTCAGGCTCGCTGCCTGTCTATTCTCACTCTCACTCAGGCTCGCTGCCTATCTATTCTCACTCTCACTCAGGCTCGCTGCCTATCTATTCTCACTCTCACTCAGGCTCGCTGCCTGTCTATTCTCAATCTCACTCAGGCTCGCTGCCTGTCTATTCTCACTCTCACTCAGGCTCGCTGCCTATCTAGTCTCACTCTCACTCAGGCTCGCTGCCTATCTATTCTCATTCTCACTCAGGCTCGCTGCCTGTCTATTCTCACTCCATCAGGCTCACTTTCTATCTATTCTCACACTCATGTTACTGTATCTATCTGTTTTCACACCCAATGCTGTTAAGGCATTCTTGCTCTTTAGCTCACCAATGTATTCGTGCCAGTCGGGCTCACTGCCTATCAATTCTCATTCTAGCCACTTACATATCTAGTCCCACACCCAGATATCTAGTTTCAACTATCAGGTTCGCCACCTATCTCGCACTCGTGAGCTGCCTTGCCACAGCCAGACTCACCACTGGTGTATTATCACGGTTGAGTATTTGTTCTTGTTCTTACCCATCCTCACACTCAGACTTGCTGCCTATCTAGTTGCACATCGTCATACTCTATCTGTGCACTCTCAGACTCACTGCCATCCGATCTTGCACTATCAGACTTGCCTACCTAATGCACTGAGGCCCAGGGCCTATCTATTTTTTCATGCACTATCACGCTTGCTGCCTATTTTTTCTCAAGCTTGCTGCCTAGGTATTCTCAGACTCACTTTCTATGTATTCTCAGGTTCGCTGCCTAGGTATTCTCAGGCTTGCTGTCTATCTATTCTCAGGCTCACTGCCTAGGTATTCTCAGGCTTGCTGCCTATGTATTCTCAGGCTCACTGTCTATGTATTCTCAGGCTTGCTGCCTATGTATTCTCAGGCTCACTGCCTATCTATTCTCAGGCTTGCTGTCTATCTAGTCTCAGGCTCACTGCCTAGGTATTCTCAGGCTTGCTGCCTATGTATTCTCAGGCTCGATCACTGTCTATGTATTCTCAGGCTCACTGCCTAGGTATTCTCAGGCTTGCTGCCTATGTATTCTCAGGCTCACTGCCTATGTATTCTCAGGCTCACTGTCTATGTATTCTTAGACTCACTGCCTATGTATTCTCAGGCTCACTGCCTATGTATTCTCAGGCTCACTGCCTATGTATTCTTAGGCTCACTGCCTATGTATTCTTAGGCTCACTGCCTATGTATTCTTAGGCTCACTGCCTATGTATTCTTAGGCTCACTGCCTATGTATTCTCAGGCTCACTGCCTATGTATTCTCAGGCTCACTGCCTATGTATTCTCAGGTTCACTGCCTATGTATTCTCAGACTCACTGCCTATGTATTCTCAGGCTCACTGCCTATGTATTCTCAGGCTCACTGCCTATGTATTCTCAGGTTCACTGCCTATGTATTCTCAGGCTCACTGCCTATGTATTCTCAGGCTCACTGCCTATGTATTCTCAGGCTCACTGCCTATGTATTCTCAGGCTCACTGCCTATGTATTCTCAGGCTCACTGCCTATGTATTCTCAGGTTCACTGTCTATGTATTCTCAGGTTCACTGATGTATTCTCAGACTCACTGCCTACATGTATCTGTTCTCAGGCTCACATATGCATCTGCATTGCACTCACTCAATTACCCCTCATGCGATCAGGACATGTTCCTTCTCACTTGTGTCTGTTGCTGCCTCCACCAGGCACACCGACTGTTACTATTAATAGCTAATGCCAACTTTTGAAGTTCCATGTGAATAGGGATGTGGAGCAGATAATGCAACAGGGGAGGGATATTCTTAGTAGTTGTAATACACAATACTTTCACACAACTGACTTACCTACACAAGACTTAACCTTCGTGGTTAGTCTAGTGGAGCAATGAATTTTCAAGTAAATACTGTTGCATACGGCTTATAACTTACAAATAGCGTATTAACTTACAGTAGGGGTCAAAAAAAAGTTCCCATTGAGTCGGTTTAACGACTTTCTAAAGTCTGTACGGAAGACTTTTGACACGATTTTTTTGTGCAACTTATAGCCGACTTTTTTGGCAATTTTTTATTTTTTTTGTACCGACTTTTTTCTCTAGTGACCTTTCTGAGTCTGACTTTTTTAAGGTTAGGGGCAGAACCCTTCTAGAGCACTTCAGTTATTGTGGTTACAGTACAGGCAGCACCTGCTTGATGTGTAGCAGCTGCAAAATCAGATTAAAACTAGGCTGCTAACAATTTTTTAAAAGAATAAACAACAGATATAAAAGTCGGTTCAGCAGCTGGTGACTTGTGTAGTCGGCATTGGTTGATACAAAGTCGTTAAAAAGTCGTTAAAAAGTCTCCTTACCCTAGAGACTATTTTTCTGTTAGTCGCTAAAAAGTCTGGTCGCTATGGGAACTTTTTTTTGACCTCTACTGTACCACTGCCACTAACTCAAATAGAAATGGAGCTCCCACAAGTTTTTGAGTTTTAACTGCACCCGCAATAGAATTCAAATTGGTAAATAATTCGCTTTCTAGGGTGATACTGGTAATGATCGCTAAACCGGAGGATTCCTTTTAGTGAAGTTTAGGATGGGGTCGAACACGGAGCGAACACAAAAATATGCGAGGGTCAAAGTACAAATGACATACGTACGTCCACACATAATTACAAACAAACATCCCCAATTTTCAATTGTGTTACCCCTGAGAGTGTCTCACTCGCATTTATAGGAGTAAATCTTGGAGTCATAAGCCACTTGACTCTATGGCAAGAGTGGTGTAGAGTGGAGTTATGGTACTGTTAGCATGTGAGGTTAGATTCTCCACCCAGTAGTGGTGTGACAGTCAGACAGACCACCTTAACGTAGCTGTCCAGGGCAGGCTGCCCTTCATTCAACATCTAATACTACTGCGTACTGCCCCTCACTGCTGTCTTTCTGACTGACAAGCAACACCCCTTTTTGTAACTAGAGCAAAGTCTAGTAAAGCCATCCAACATTTTGATGCCATTTGTACAGGATTCCCCTGATAGATGCGTGCACAATGTTGCAATCATAAGTACTCTCTGTATCACATGCACATACATGAACAACTGTGGCATGTATATAAAATCATTGAGAAATGATAGTTTCAATTATTACAAATTGTGTATCAGCCCATGAGTAAATTGTAGAGCTCTTGCTGCTATATCTGTACAAATTAAAGTTTTTGTTGTGGGGCTCATCACACCTGGCTTCCTCGTGTACAAACTCATATATTGTATACACTTACATATACATAATATGTGTACAGTATATAAAGTGCCATTGTGGTCTCTTTCACTCATCTTAGTAAGAGGTGTACTTTTCTTGTTTGTTTTTTGTTTTTTGTTTTTTTACGTTCTTACATTCATAATGTATATTTTAGATTTCTAATTAAGCATTCCTATTAAGGTTATTATTGAGACCTTTATCGAGTAGAGATAAGCAGTGTAACATCAACTGCTGTACTGTACTGTAGTGAAAACAGCATTGTGTTCCTGAAAGGAACACCAAAATTTGGTAACATGTGATTACTTTCCCTTCTTTGTTACAGGTTGGAGATGAAAGAGTGTCCAAGGAATTGCTGTGGACGTTTCCAGTGACAATTCAATCCTTGTTTGAAGAAAAATCTACTGGAGTATTGAGGACAATTAAACCTATCACTGACACTGTCATAATCCAACTCTTTAAAAGCATCTTCATACTGGAAATTTACAGTATTTTATTTTTATGGAATAGTTCATTAGTATTAATTTTGTCAATGGCATTAGTACTAACTTACGAGCAGTCTGCATTAATTTCAGAATAAAGTTGACTAACTAACATACTCAAGGTTCCTTCAGTTAGTGACCTCATAGTGCTGCCTTGAGTCGTCACGTTGATCGTACTGAAGTTGTATGTAACTAGTAATACAATGCTATGATTTATTCTAACAAAATTGGAAATACATTCTATGAACAAATATGGGTGGGGAAGGGAGGGGGGGGGGAGAGGAGATGCGGAGGAGGCGAGTGAGATAAATGCTCCATGAACTTTATGGAGTTGTGGTCTGTCGAATTAAGAATATGTGTCACACAGTATAACATTAGCTTCAACTTTTACAATAAGCTGTCACGTCCAAAATTGAAGCCACACCCTTTGATTGTTGTGTGAACAAGTAGCTATTATTATTAAAAACTACAGTTGCAAAATATTGATGTGTACCCACAGCTATCAGTGATCATGTACTTCAGGTGGGTCTGTTGGCTCAGAGAAGCAGCAACGGTGAGTCCTGCAGCAATGGTCAATGGTCGTCCATTTGCGCATGCGCGCGTGCTAAAGGTTCAAAGTTTGTTTGATCGGCCGCGCTCTATAGGTCAAAGGTGAGGGTCAGCTGTTCTGCACATAACGTCGTCCTCTTAAATCGTCGCGACAACTTCCGACAGGATATACATAGCTAATTCCTACCTGCGTGTTTCGTTTTATAGCCAACCCTCTTTCCGTATAATAAATTTTATTAGTTGTTCCCTAGACGTCAGTGAATAAACAACCTTAGGAGCTATGGGTTTAACTGGTGTTTTACCAGTATTCGCCTTCATAAATTTGCTTTCTAAAGGTACAGAATTAGCTTGTAACTCTTATCTGAATGTACAGTAAATGTAGTAATGAATGTTTGAATTACAATAATAATCTTAGTCACCTTTAAAATGATGTATCCAGCTAGAGGTTTCCTTAGCTAGTTCAAGCTTGCAACAAAACCTTTCCAAACACTGCTAAAGTACCTAGCCTTTACAAAAGCATTATAATGTTTTCTTTCTAATATGTCTGCCAATATGTTATTATTATCTTCTTCCTCACTTAAATTTCCTTTTTCTGATTAAGCTGCCATAATATAAAATTAACAAGGTTATGTTTGGTCAAAAAAATGTCAGAAGAATTTAGAAAACTTGATCAATTTTTTGCTTCTATATAATTAGCATTATATATAATCTTCTATGCTGCACAAAAGATTGGAAGTAACATTAGCTAATTATTATGCATATTAATATTATAGTTGCGAAGAATATATTTTAATCTTTATTGGATATTTTAACATACTTTATAATATGGTTTGTCATTATGCAGATTATGCAGTTGAGTTATCTGTGAACAGTTCTATCACTGACAAGTGTCCAGGTGATGTGATCTCAGTTCTATGCAGTACTGCAAATAATGAAATAGTGTGGGTGTGGCAATCCACTGATCTCACTGAAAATTATATATATTCAGTTGATCCTTTTTCAAATAGCCAATTGAACGTTCCACATACTTTCAGTAGAATACAATCAGTTACTACAACTCTACTGAATATTTCTAGACAACCACTTTATTTGAAATCTTCTTTGCAGTATGTAGTTTCTAGTGAATATCCAGAGGCTAATATAGAATGTAATGACTTTATGACGTCTCCCTCTAAAACTATCCAAATTATGACTAAAAGTGAGTGACTTTCTTACTGAAAGGTTGGTAGAATGAGAAAAGAATATTGCTTTTCTAGATTGTTCTCTAGATTCTCAAGATGTCATTTTGCTTAAAAACTATTCCAGTTTATCTCTTGGTTTGAATGGGTCAAATGATCATGATTATAATTATATTGTACACATTTATACACAAAATGGCATTGTTTCTCAATTTGGATATAAAAACTATTCCATGGAAATAATTATTCAATATGAAATAAATTATTTTATGAATGTCACAACTGAATGTTGTGGAAGTACTGTTACTATAAATAACTTCAATTTTCAATTAAAAACACCAAATTCACAGCATGATCAAATTTATACATGTGTTAAATTATATTTTGATTGTAATCCAGAAGAATTTAGCTATCACTACCCTCAATCAGTACATTTTACTTCAACAAGTAAGTTATCTCAATAACGACACCATTTTTACAAAATTGGTATGCTTTTCATATTCTGTGATGGAGTATTTTTGTGATAAATATACCACTGAAAATTTCATAAGATGACCACCAATTTGAGAACTACGTCAAGTCAATGTGTACAAGTGCAACATCAGACTCCAGTTCTAATTTATATATTGGAAACTCAGCCAGTACGAGTAAGTTCATTACTGTACACAATGAAGTCTGCATTGTGTGTGTGTAATCATAGCAGCTACAGATCATCATAAAGAGAAATCATCTGGCACTAACATTTTAATTATTCCCATAGTATTATCATCTTGTGCCTTTGGTATTACACTAATAATACTAGGCATAATATTGACTACTATATTCAAAAGAAAACACTCAGGTAGGAAAATGGAAAGCTTAATAATATTATTTAAATGACTATACATATTATTTTAAACAGGTAAAAATATGAGGTAAGTCTGGGCAAAAGTACAATATTCAAAAGAATAATTGATGTTTGTATGTCACAGAAATAAAAAGGAAGTGCAGGTAACAAATAAATATATTATACAATTACTGCTATTACAATAATGTATTGACTATAGACAACTTTAGACTATGACAAATTTCAGTTTCCCTCTAGTACCAAAAGTGGCGAGGTTTGTACACTACATTATATAGATATTGTCCTGAACTATGTGCATTCTTAAAATACAATATTTACTACATTCCTTGTATATAATTATATATATTATTATTTATGTATATTTATTATATAACCATTATATTATAAGCACTGGCTGCCTGAAAAATGAAAGTGGTTATGGCTCAACATCATTATTCTTACATATACATTCCATAGCAAAAAAAATAGATTTCCAGTTAATAATCTATTCATGTAACATAATGTAAATATTGAGATAAGTGGTTTACATGCAAGGTGAATTGAGAGAAATAAAATTTAGTGTGCTGATGCTTTACTCCACTCTTCTTAAAATAACTTATTAAGACTATTGTTGCAAAATAACCAATGTGTTAGTAAAATTTTGACACAGAATCAGCTCATTCTATAGCAGCAGTAATGTAGTGTATGATTCCAACAATTGTTCAAGCCTATTTACAATATGCTTGTTGTTACTATAGGTTTATATTATATTGCTGAAGGGATATGATAATACACTTTATTGTACCAGCTAGCTTATAAATGTTTTATATTGCTTATCATTATACAGCCAAATGGGAGTATATATAATCAACTAAATATTTCTTCTAATAAATCAAAATTTGTTTCACCCTATTTGAAAGGAGAAGAGTATGGAACATTAGATCATAAGGCACTACAAAAGAATGAAGTAAGCATTATTTCTTTGATGTTAATCAGTTAAATCTGAATTTTACGGAATAGGCTATCCAGGAGTATGAACACACATCCATGAGATGTCCCAAGGCCACGGTGAAGAAAAATGTAAGAATAAAATATGTACAAGTCTGCATATTTCACTATATTCATCATTTAGGTTGAATATGCTGTTCAGAGCAGTAATACAGCAGGCTCATATAATACCAAAACAGAAACTAATTTTCTATTTCTAATGAATGCCAAAGGAAGAGTTTGGACAATAAAGAAGTAATTATTGCAGCAGGTATGGAGCAATAATTGTTATGTTTACATGTCGCTATTGTGTTTATTCCAAGATAAAAGAAAAATATTTTGTACATTGCTACTAGCTTTTAAAAAACAAATGTGTCCCATATATATATAACTGTGGTTGTAAAATGAATAAACCATTCTTTTTGATGTCAAAGTTCTATAATGATTGTTTTCCTGATGATAACTAATTTAGATATCGGCTCCATAATTATTATAGAAGAAAAAGTAATTCGCAGAATATAATTATAAACACCAAAATATGCACAATCAATAATATACATAGTCAAACCATCATGATAATTATTACACCTAAAAGTGTTTTCATGTTGTTGTTTTCGTAGTATTTCTATTTTTATAGATCAGTCCTTGAATTTAGACACTTTATTAATTAATTTACGACATTTGGCTCCTAAATGGCAAGAGATAGGAATACACTTGAAAATTTCAGCAGCTGAATTGAAAAGCATTCAAGAACATTGCAAAGAAGTTGACTGTGATTGCCTAGTGGAATTATTTGACAAATGGTTAAGATCAACTGACACACCTACTTGGAAGAATATAACTGATGCACTGGACACTATGGGAGAACATGAATCATCTCAGAATATTATGGATATTATATCTGAAAGTGATTGTGAGCTAATACTAACGACTATGTACACTAAACACTTTTGCACCATTGTCACAATAATACAAATGCATAGTTGAACTAATTAGGACATAATATATACCCCTCACACAAAATATTATAAAATTTTAGCATTAATTTTTTATTGTGCTATTTGACCTGTGTATATGACGATTATTATGAGATTATGAGAGATTTCTTCATGAGACTTCTCTCAATTATATATCTTTGGATTAATAAGTAAAGAACTATAAAGGAGGTTTGGAATAATTCTGTAATTTTTGTCTGCTGCTTATTTATTTTATCTTCTTTTGTTTTTGTTTTTTTGTTTTGTCTTGCTTTGAAGGAATGTCCTGTGAAGAATGGAAGACAGATTTTGATGCATCACCAATACCACCCCAAAAATTTTAAAACTTTGTGTGGTATACCACAGTAGTACTATGTTTTTATTATTAACTTTGTACTCTTATTACAAAAATTTTAAAGAACAATTAACTAACTAACTATAACTTCATTCTTGCTCGTTAATTACAACATTCTGACTTGCTAAAAATATTAACCTAAACTAGGCATTCCCCTTGAATAATCAACATTATGAGTAAGTCATCATTATTATCATTATAATTTCAATGAGTCATAAATAAAATTCTTCAAATCAGTCGACAGTTTTGAATTATTTGCAAGGAAATATCAACCAGCTTATCTTTACATTCATTATTGTAAGTTAAACTAGATGATAAATTATGTTTATTGTGCCACTTATACATACAATACATCACCAAATTAGCAGTGCGAATACTTAACAAAAGAAGTAGAGAATTAGCCATGAAGTAATTTTTTTTTTTTTTTTTTGGAATTACACCAGATCTTATTGGGTACAAACAACAATCAGTATTGGACAGCAGTTACACAGGGCAGTTACTGTAATTTCTTATTGTGTATATAACTCTTCGTGAAAAAAGGTTTATAGACTACTTACATTAGTTTTCATTTCAGTATTTGAGTAATATTCAGATGACTCTCATATCACCAAAATCGAAAATTTTACCTATACTCTAGCTGTTTTAGATGAAGTGCTCTGACAAGAATTGTATGCAAAATATTATTTTCTACAACTTCTAGAGACTGATTTAATTTTCTTGTAAGAGGTGTGACCTTTCTAAAACTAAATAACTACAGACATTTTCTCATACTATTGTTTGTTGTTGTTTTCTCAACTAAAGCATCTTTCTATATAACAAGGTTACACAATCTGAATTTGATAATAATCTACAACATTACTTTAATAGAGGTAAGTATTTTCCATCTTCACGTAATTAACATTAGGTTGTATCATGCACCAAATAACCACCAAAAGAAGTAAATGATGATATAAGAAAGTATAAAAGAAAGAAATTAACCACAAATAGTTTCTACTAAACCCATACTTGCCAGCCAGCCCCACAGCTTAATCAAATTAAGTAATTTTACTGTTCTAGGTTGAGTGCCGTCTTAAGCTCAGACTTGTCTAGGAGCTGCTCCAGCATTTCTACAGTGGTCAGGCCAGGAAATGGATGTGATGAGAAGTGTGACATACTGAACCACTATAAACAACATAGAACTCTCAAAAAGTAATAGTGGCTTCTTTCCAGTTGGAAGTATAATGGTGTTCCAAATTATAAGTAACTACTATTAATAGTCTCTACTCTTTGCTTCCTGGCATTAGAAACAAAGCTTGTAGTGTTGTTCAGCTTCAAGATTTAAGCTCGATTGATAGCTGCAACAAACTACCATCTTTCCTTTTTCGGAAAACCAACCTCATCGATATTGTAGACTCTGGTATAGCACAGCATTGTCGGCTCCGTCGTTGTAAATAGTTTCCGTTTGATTCTTGTATTTCAGATGCTACTGTTCTTTCTATATTTTTTTTCCCACCAATATCATCCAAATATTTGTCACCCCAAAAAGGTAGTCTCGCGTAGCCAGACCCTTTACCAACCGTGCGTAGCCAGACCCTTTACCAACCGTAACCGCTACGCGGGGAAGGAAAGGGTCTGGGAACATACAATACAATGACTTGTTCAGCAGCACCCCAAAAAGGGTGCTTAATTATCACATTCCAGCAAGCTTGCGGTATCTGTGTGACGTCAACATCACATCTGGGAGGGTGAGAACGTTGCGTGACTTCGTCAAACTGGTGAAATTGTTTTCGTAGGCTCTTTATAAGCACTCCTGGCAAGCAATAAACGTACCAGCATGAATAGGAGAGCTGCTATCCGGCCGTGGCCGTGACGTCATTTGCTACCGCAAGCATTGGAATGTGATAATTGGAGCACCCTTTTTGGGGTGCTGCTGAACAAGTCGTTGTACCCTTTCCTTCACACCCGGTTCAGGAATATTTTGCGATTGAACGAATCGAAGATTCCAGGAAACCTTGGATGGGAAGTATCGGGTGAAACTGGAATCTTTCCTGGCCCATGCGCGTACACGAGTCGTCACCCCCAGCCACACCTCTATCCGACCTAGTCCTTTCCACCCACGCAGTGAGCTCCATTTTGCTTTCTCTGGGAAGCAAGCCTTAGAGCGTGGGTCTTGAGCTGTTATAGCTGCGATCGAGCTTCCGACATTGCTGGACAGGTTAGGGAAAGCATTTATTGTTGCTCAGACTTCCCATTTCAATACTCTATTCAGAGCTGGGGTGACTGGTGTTTCAGTGAAGCATAGGCACGTCTTAACTGTGCCACAAGTAGTAGTAAGTTATGAAGATATGACTTAGTATAGAATGGCTATTTTATTTATTTGGTTTAGAATTGTGTGAAGGAGAAATAGTAGAAGATAAAGCATACCAGAAACACTGAATCAGTGAAGACTTTTCAAGATACCTTTGACGTCCTGGCAGAATTTTCAACAGGAATAGAGGAATAGGCAAAATCAGATGGTTAGATGAATTGATATTTAATAATGCAAACTAAGGTTCTTTCAACCTGTTTGCAATAACTGTGGTGTAAAATAGTTAAACCACAGCAACTTTCGGAATTATTGCTAGATAACCTCAGGATCGAGTTGCTAGATAACCACCCTCCCCCTAGGGCTTCCTCCTCAGGATCGGGTTGTTTATCAGTGATAATTCCTCAAACACATGGTTAAACTATTACATAATAAGTAAATAAAAGTTAAACCATTTGTTTGAAAAATTATCGCTCCATCCCGAAAAGGGCATTTATCCCGAATTGTCATGGTTTAACTATTTTATATCATGGTTATACCATTTCATACTGTGTAAGTGACCAAATATTAATGGCAGGTTTTGACGGGAAAATTTGGTCCAACATTAACAATACTAGCAAGTACCCCACCACACAGTGGCGCTTGATATATTGCGAAGTAAATGCAGGTAGCATAAATTATTTTTATTCATTATCATCCTCTACCACTTGGTTAAGGTTGCATCAGTTTCTCTCTCCTGCTCTCCTTTCTCGGCTTTTCTTATCCCCCTCATTTCCTTTCTTCAGTTAGTCATGGAGTCCCTTCTCCTTAGTCTCTCTCTCTCTCTCCTGTTTCTGAGTCTCTTTGTCCTTCTGTCATGATTGTGGACTTGGTTTTGCAAAACTTTTGCTTCTTTACCAAACTGTTAAGCTCATGAATTATTCATGAATACGCACCATCATTGTTACTGACGCACAAGTGTATTTATTATATAGATAGCATTGCTTAGTGGAATGTTTAGCTTTGGTTTTTGTCTTCAACACAATTTACAGAGAGCATTGGCTATGATGTTGTAATTGAAACAATACAAATTTGAGGTGTGTATGGAAAACTTAACACACACACACTCACCCATATGCACGCCGCAAGGTGGTGTTTCAATAAGCAGCTGCCAGGACTAAGCTGTTCGTATTATTATTATTACTAGTGGTGTGTTTCAACACAAAGTAAGTGAGATAACTCAGTTATATTTTAGGATTTAGTAATATTACATTCTCAAAAATTTAGCAGCACTCTGAGGTCAAAGTGCACTTGTCATGTAATAATGGTATTTTATTAGGAGCTCTTATGATCTGCTACGCATTGTTAAGTGGTAGAAGTTATAGTGATCTAGCTACTTGTTGTGTAACAACGCTGATATGGTAGTGCAGTCTTATGATAGGTCTCATAGTCGACTATGTGTTGTTGATCAACTAAGTAAACTAAATTTCAAGTCCTCATACCCCAAGGATAGCCAGCTTTTATAGACACAAACATTAATTCATTAGGATTCTTAAGACGCTCGCGCAAGAATTACAGGAAGCTGAACTCATGTGGTTTGATGAGTATGATACTGACGTATGTGTAACAATGAGAAGTTAGAAATGATGCAACGAGCAACCGAAGGTGATATGTGAATATGATGAAGGAAGAATTGTGCTTGCTAGCTAATGTGGAGTGATGGTGAAATGATAACTAGTGGAATGTTCAGCTTTGGTTTTTGTCTTCAACACAATTTACAGAGAGCATTGGCTATGATGTTGTAATTGAAACAATACAAATTTGAGGTGTGTATGGAAAAGCTGAACTTGACAATTATTATGGTTATTATTATTATTGTATCCTATGGGGTAGGCACCCACTATCACTACAGCGCCCAATCTGTCCATTTCTCTGATAATATTAACGCCCAGGTCTCAAATTGCATACACGAACAAGTATTCCTTGTCAATTATGTGGCCAGCAATAGAAGTCGTTCTTCTGCTGTGCCATTTCAAGAAAATTGACGGCAGTGAAGGCAGACTTTTCTGACTAGAATTTCAATGGCGAATGTCCAGAATGCCTTCAAGATTATTTGAATGTGATGTCTTATGTTAAAGTCGAGTAAGTAGTGCAGCCTGTGCAGATTTTCAATAAGAGAAGTGAGGATTGAACAGGGAAGGCAAAGTCCACAATCATGGATTGAAGTACAGAAACACTGAGAATCAGGAAGAGGTACAGATAAAGGAGCAGAAGGGAATCCATTAACTCAAGAACGAGGGAAGGGCTCAGTAAGAAAGAGAGCAAGAGAGGACAAATGATGTAACTAAACCAAGTGTTTGAGAATTAAGAGATTAAAGTACATGTACCTTATGCGACAGCGCTCCTAGTTTGTGAAACATGTTACATCAAGCGCCACTGTGTGAAAGAGTACTTGATACTTATTACTATTATGCGATGTTTATTATTATTATTGCTATTATTATTGTCATTTTTATTATTATTATTGTTTTGGTTGCTATGATATTATAATTAGTATGAGTAATAGCACAGGTAAACTTGATATTAGGGATTAATAGCACAAGTAGTGGTATTTCAATAGCTCTACGAGTGCTATTGATCCCTAATAACACAGGTTACCTGTGCTATCACTCGCTAATAGTAGGCCAACTTTTTAAAAAGTCATTTGCAATTGTAGCTACACTGTATCATCGTTCACTCACTATCTCCTTATTTTAGGATTAGCTTCCGCTGGAACTTCATTTTCAACATTATGGCTCCTCCTAATCTGTTTAAACATTCCGTCTAATACAGGTAGAGCTTCTGTGGTAAAGAATGACATTGTCTCCAACTAGAAACTACTCGAACTATATGTTTCCGAGGCTAACACTACATGCGTGCGCACTTACCCGTACTATTTCACTTCGCTACCGTGGTATTTCACTTAGTTTCCACTTAGTTACCGAGGTATTTCTACGTGCTATTTCACTTTCCCTGTGCAATTTCAATTGAACAGCGATTTTTCCTATACATTTTTTAATGGAAAACGTACGTGCCATATTATTATTATTATTATTATTATTATTATTATTATATTATTATTATTATTATTATTATTATTGTGATTACTTGGGGGAACCTGGTATTAGATTCTTACTAGTGATGCGCTCTAATAGCGAAGCGAGCGATGCACGTTCCCTGTAATTGCAGCTATTCCAGGCTACAAAATACTGTCAAAGTGAGAAAACAATAGTGGTGGCTTTTTTCTATGATGAAGGCTCCTGGTACCGTAATCCTCAGGAATAGTCTAATAAATAAATTAGGAACATTTAATGGCTTTTCAAAGAGAAAGATTCTTTACTTTGCTACCTGTTTCTGTTTCGTTTTAGCTCTCCTCCTCCTTGCCCTGTTTTTTTTTTTTCATTTCTTATCTCTCTCCTTACTAATTTTTCTTCTGGAGTTTCTAATGCCCTCAAAGCTCTTGACCGAGCGTTTCTAACGTTTTGTCTCTCTTTCGCAGAATTTGTTTCACTGGGCATCGCTACTTCGTACGGCGGGTAAACAAAACAAAATGTTGCTAAGAAGGTTACTCGGCCCGCGCAAGCGCGTAGGAGAAAATTTGCACATGTACGCCCACGCAAGAACAAAAACAATACCTAGACCTAAATATATATATATATTGCGAACTCATTAGAGAGTCAGCTCCGCTCGCTTCGCTGAATTAACTGGTTTTGATATGTTCCTCTCATCTCCTTCACCACACTCACTATTAAAGCACTGGCCAGGGAGAAGCGAGTGGTATGTGGCAGAGTTCAGTCAAATACATTGTAATTGTAATTAAATACATTTTTTTGCAGTAATTTCAATGTAATTGTATTTGAGTGAGTCTGAGCTCTATGTATTTGCAATGTGTTCAAACACTAGCAAAATTTAGAATTGCAAAGTTTGGAATACGTGCATTGCAAATACAAAACAGAAATGAAAAGAGGCGAGAGAAAGTATGGGCAAGTCCCTCACAAATTACTGGGGAAAAAGAAAGTGGAAATACCATTTGGATATTTAATTGGAGGTCACTGTGTGTGCATGTGTGTGTACACGCATGTATGTGTACATGTGTGTGCATGTGTATGTACATGCGTGCGCATGCATGTGTGTGTACATGTGTGTGCGTGCATGTGTGTACGTGTTTATGCGTGTGTGACAGCAGATAACGTATGTGACATACACATATTGTTATTAACACTGTCGTGTTTGTTTTTTGTTTGTTTTTTGTTATAGTTGTGTTTACAATATGGTTGTGTTGTTTTAAGATTATTGAGCTACAGCAAATGATTTTTTGATTTATTTATTTATGAATTTTTTTAGAGAAAAGAACACCATCAGTTGAGGCTGTCTAAATATTGATACGTCGCACCAGGACAGTGGCAGCATCTGGGATCACTCCAGGACAGTGGCAGCATCTGGGATCACTCCAGGACAGTGGCAGCATCTGGGATCACTCCAGGACAGTGGCAGCATCTGGGATCACTCCAGGACAGTGGCAGCATCTGGGATCACTCCAGGACAGTGGCAGCATCTGGGATCACTCCAGGACAGTGGCAGCATCTGGGATCACTCCACGACAGTGGCAGCATCTGGGATCACTCAGGACAGTGGCAGCATCTGGGATCACTCCAGGACAGTGGCAGCATCTGGGATCACTCCAGGACAGTGGCAGCATCTGGGATCACTCCACGACAGTGGCAGCATCTGGGATCACTCCAGGACAGTGGCAGCATCTGGGATCAGTCCAGGACAGTGGCAGCATCTGGGATCACTCCAGGACAGTGGCAGCATCTGGGATCACTCCAGGACAGTGGCAGCATCTGGGATCACTCCAGGACAGTGGCAGCATCTGGGATCACTCCAGGACAGTGGCAGCATCTGGGATCACTCCAGGACAGTGGCAGCATCTGGGATCACTCCACGACAGTGGCAGCATCTGGGATCACTCCAGGACAGTGGCAGCATCTGGGATCACTCCATGACAGTGGCAGCATCTGGGATCACTCCACGACAGTGGCAGCATCTGGGATCACTCCAGGACAGTGGCAGCATCTGGGATCACTCCAGGACAGCGGCAACCAGTTACGCATGGGATCACTCCAGGACAGCGGCAACCAGTTACGCATGGGATCACTGCAGGATGTGTGTTCTGATGAGTGGAAATTCTGGATATCTGACTTTGGGTTCTTCATGAAGGACTAATACCAACATATTTTTGTAAACAAACAATGGCCATGTTGTAATGTAAAATAATTATTGTCATCTATATTTTGGCTCATTGAATGATGTTGTAGAAATGACACAAACATTATATCCATAAAAGCCAATAATTAGTGGGAGGGGGGGGGGGCAAAGATCTGTGATGCATGGTCTCAGCATGGTACAGTTTATGAGTATTGTAGGAGGTGAATACCCAAACTAATGTTGGGGTTAGATGAAATGCTAAGAGTTCTCTGACATGCGCAAAAATTGATACAGTAGAACCTCTAAACTGAGAACAATTTGGGACCTAAGGAGGGGGAGATGGGCCATACATTTTCTATTGGAATGCGGGTAGGGGAAGTTCACTATACAGAGGTAATTTACTTAGAGAGTTCACTATCAGAGGTTTCACATGCTCACTTGGTGCTGCTTATAACTGCTGCATGGTAGTCCTCAAATGGTGTATAGGACGATTGCTTGCACATAGTTCCTGATGTTACAAATACTGTTTTTGGCCACTTAGTATACATATTATAACTGTACCAGGGTAACTATACCGGGTATATTATTACACACCAAAATATTCCGTAAATGCATTTACAGTTGAATATTATTTAACAGTGAACTCTGTAACGAGCAACACCATGCAATGGATATATTACACCAGTGTATGTAAAAGTCATACAACGTCACCAGTGTGTATATTTTGTAAGACTGTATTACTGGAGTACTGTGCATTACCTTACACCAGGTATATACCATACTATGTGTACTAGGTATGTTGCTGGAGTATACCCTATGTATTCTTGATGATGTCTTACCACAGCATGCAGTGTATAGATACTATGTATACTACAGTGAAACCTCTCTACAAAGGCCATGCTTGGGGTCAAGTCTTTTGACCCTTGTAGAGAGTTTGGCTGCTAGAGGTTCCACTGTATATGTATTCCAAATGTTTTCTTAATAACATGATATAAAGAATTCTTTGACAGTAATACTAATCACTTTTAGCTAGCTATGTGGTAAAAAAATTAATAATAATAAAAAGTCTAAAAAAGTTTTGAAGAGTTTGATGAATCCACTAGATCCAGGGCCACGCTTGATGTGCTGTCTGTCACCATCCCAAGCTACTCTGGTTTCTGTCATAGCTGCAGTCCTCATCAAAGCACCACTTACTTCTCACCTTCTGCCCATAATGAGCCAAAGGATAATAAAAAAATATTACAAAAATTGGCTGTAAACAATACCACACTTGCATAAAGTATATTTGGCGAATAACATGACATAACTTTGTAAAAAAAAGTGTCAATCCACGAACAAAGCAACTCAACTATCACAATCACTCCCCCACACACAACTTCAATTCTGACAAATCAGACGGGTCTAATCACCACGAGATAAGGAAAAGATGAGAGCACAAAAGTTTGCAAAAACAATAGGAGAATTGAGTAATTTAAATGCTACTAAATGTCATACAAAAGAGCGAAAGACAAAGGGGGAAAAAAAAGAAAAAAAAGAGAAAAAAAAAAAAAGGAAAAAAGAAAAGAACATGAACACAAAGCAAACAAACACACAATTTATTAATCAGATGTAAGCTGATCTTTTATCAAAGTGAAATTTTTTTATGAAGAATAGCACACTTGCAACAATATAAACTTGAAGTGACAAAGTGCATTACACACAACAAATAAACAGTAATAGCAACAAACAAACAAACAAAAAAGTGTTATATAGAGCAAGTCGCCTGTAACTCTTGTAGACCATTCCGGTTCTATTATCAACCGGCATAGTTTCTGGACACCATGGGAAATTAAATTTATCAATTGGCATAGTGTACAGACATTCACAAAAACACCCAAATAGTAATACTGAGTTATGTAATACTTGCTATTTTCTTGTTTGTCTTTTGCTAGGAAGGAGTGGCTACACTGTGCTTGTGACTTGTGGGGACAACACACTGCAAGGATGTTTTTGGATGATTAAGGTCAAGAGCATATTAGCCCGCACGATTACGATGATATTTCCATATTATAAATTATTTACTTTTTCAAAGAGTTGCACTACTCAAATGAATGTTAATACTCCACAGCTTATTTTGATGGAACTTTGTCATAGGAAGGAAGAATAGTATGTGTGTGTGTGTGATATGTGTGTGATGTGTGTATGATGTGCGTGTGTGGTGCGTGCTTGTGATGTGTGTATGTGTGTGTGTGATGTGTGTGTGTGATGTGTGTATGTGTGTGTGTGGTCAATAATTGGCAAGGAACATATGCCATGGGACGTGTCGAGCTCCACTACAAAACAATTTCATATACACAAAAACACAGACTACAAAGATATTTGTAATACAAACAACAAATTATTCATGATCCTATATAATTGCAACTTTATGATGTATTGTATGCGGTTTCATACAGGATTTTTGTTTGGGAGGGGGGTGGGGCTCCGAGTGTACTTCGCCAGGTTCGGCATCTTCTCCTTCATCACTGGAAGACTCTGCTCCTGCTGCCTCATCTGCGTCCTCTTCACAATCGGGTTGGTAACTGCATACACATCTGGTCCTAGTAGTACATTCTGGTAAAAAAAAAATTAAATTTTTTGAAAATTTGAAATTGTTCAACAAACCACAACCCACTTTCAAACCTCAAAACTCAATGAAATATATATATATATATATATATATATATATAGCTAAACAGCTTTCTCTATCTCAATATAGCTATAAATAAATTGTCAGTATCAGAGTTGATGGGTCTGGTCCACCAACCCTGATACAGGGCCTCCTATAGCCCTAGATGTCGTCTCCCTCCTCTCCGCTTGATCCTGAGTCGCTAGAGTCAGTATCAAGCAAGTCAAAACTTCCACAGCAACTGTAACTGGTAGACGCCATCTTTCCAAACTGACTTCGAAAAAAAAATTTTTTTTTTTTGCATAGTTACCTGGATCACACGACACGCTCACTTTTTTCCTATGATGTAATAAGCATTACCTAAGACTGTACGTAATGGGGAGGACCCCAGTTGAACTGGTGATTTTATAAAAAAAAAAGAAGACAGTAAGTCAAACCACAAAGTCTTGGTGGGCAAAGAAGCGGTTGTTTCAATGTGTTATGGAAGGCTACTGGGCTCAAGCAATTTTTCGCTGCTTCTACAAAACTGGATCCATAAATGAAGCTGCTGTAAAGAAGGTAACTTTTTAAAAAATTCGACGGAAAACCAATGCTTTTTTTTTTGCCGAGGAAGAAATAAACGCAACTGCTGTGAGGTACTGTCGAAGCAGTCCTGGTTGAAAGCTATTTTAAATGCTTTTCCAATGCATTGGGCACCTGTGTATGCAATCTGAAGGGTCTAGCTATAAAGTAACTATTTTTTAAAATTCTGAGAAGCCAACCGGTCTTCACCCGCTTTAAGCAGGATCCGGAACGAAAGGATTAAAAAAAAAGAAAAAAAAAAGAAAAAAAAAAAAAACACCTTCAGTCAGATAAGTTGACTCTAGTAGTATATCGATCATTACCCTTATCATCCTAAATTTGAATTGTTTACTGCTTTGAATTATTTTGCGGGTACAGTTTGAACTCAAAAACTTTCGGGAGTTCCATTTCTATTGGAGTTAGTGGCGGTGGTAAGTGAATAGCGATTTGACATTTATAAGTCCTACGAACTATTTTACTTGACAATTTATTGTCCACTAGTTTGTTTTTTGTTTTTTGTTTTTTTTTCAATTCAAACTGTTGTAGGGTGTGGTTACTATGGCTTTGAATCCCCCTTACCTTATATACATTATTTCAAAATCTCCGATTTTTTTTAATAGCATGAATGTAAATCAATCGTTTAACAATAGTATAACTTTGGGCTCGCTCGCCATTTGTGCTCAGGCACATCACTAGTTTATAAAAGCATACAGACCCGGCAGCACTATATTTTTTTCGTCGTCAATGAATGTGTAAACACATTTCATTTTCAACAACCATATTGAAATTATGCCAAGGCCTGTAGCTCATACTAGTTTGCGTGTAGACATATATGTCATGTTGTACTTTGACCCTCGCTTTTTTGTGTTAGCTAGTTGTCGACCTAGATAGCAGGTTTTGACAGGAAAAATGGTCCAACATTACAATTTGTAGCAGTGAGGGTCCCTCTGTAGTACTGACTATAAGAAGTGTACCATGTACTGGGAGGTATAGAGTAAACTGACAAGTGTTGTAGTGATCATGTTGAGTATACAGTAGGAGACAAAAATGTTTCACATTCCGTTCTGTAGTAAGGCCGTAAAATGGTATTTTTTTTACCGTAGTATTTATCGTTGCATTCCGTACCGTTTGGACTAAACGGCCGACACCGTTTATTATAACGGTTTAAAAAAAAAAAAAAGGTTAAGCTTTTCCGTCAATTCACAGATATTTTTTATCTAGAAACTCTCCCATAGCTATATATCAGCAAGCTAAGGCCTTGTATTGACCATTAAACGCTACGGGGATAGTGCAAAAACGATCGACAAATTTTTAACTTGCTTCAATAAAGCAGAGTATAGGTTTTGGAAACACGGCTTAGCTTATACATAATCCATTGGTTTACCAATCTTGTTATCCTAGGAAATTTATTTGATTACCCACTTGAAAATTTTTTGTCCAATAGTCAAGTCATGAAGAAAATACTATATAAATATTGTGTTGGTATATCCAGTAAACTTGTGTGTGTGTGTGTGTGTGCGTGTGTGTGTATGTGTGTGTGTGTGCGCGTGTGTGCTGCAAGAATAGCACAAATAAATTATACCAAAATAATAAAAAGTAAAAATTATCTATCCTTGTGGCGGCATGAAGTTGAAACATTGTGATAAGAATTTAGATTCATTGTGGTTTCAATGATTAATACACAGCACACTGTTTCATTGAATGTCTCTCAGAAGTCTAGTAACCAGAGGAATCTGTTTAGTGAAGTTTGGGACGGGAAACGCCGAGTTAACACAAAAATACGAGAGGGCCAAAGTACTAAATGACATACATACATCCAAACCTAAACAAACAAATATCCCCGATTTTCAATTGCGTTACTCCTGTAAGTGTCTCGCTCGCTTCAATCGCCGCCAATAAAACAAGAAGTTCAGGCGTTTAGGTCTGCTCCAATTAGCTTGGACCCGCCCCACTCACTGCTCGGCAGATCCATTTCTTTATTTTATCAAGACAATTTACCAACTTATGTAATTAGTGGCGTGGGCAAAAATAGGGGGTTGAATGTTTCATATTAATGAGTAAAAAATAAATAAATAAACAAGAGCTAATTTTCGCTTTCTAACAGCCAATACCTAACTGGGTTAAGTTTCAATATAATATTGGCTATTTGAACGAGAACATTTGCTATTATTATCTTTAAGCTGAGAATGACTGAATCATTCAAAAAAAACCTTAGATTATACTATTAAATATCAATTCATCTAACCATCTTATTTTGCCTATTCCTCTATTCCTGTTGAAAATTCTGCCAAGACGTCAAAGGTATCTTGAAAAGTCTTCACTGATTCAGTGTTTCTGGTATGCTTTATCTTCTACTATTTCTCCTTCACACAATTCTAAACCAAATAAATAAAATAGCCATTCTATACTAAGCCATATCTTCATAACTTACTACTACTTGTTGCACAGTTAAGCCAGTATCACATCAGCAGCTTCTTCCAACATATGCTGACATGCCTATGCTTCACTGAAACACCAACTCCGAATAGAGTATTTAAATGGGAAGTCAGAGCAACACTAAACGCTTTCCCTAACCTTTCCAGCGACGTCTGAAGCGCGACCGCAGCTATAACAGCTCAAAACCCACGCTCTGTAAGGCTTGCTTCCCAGTGAGCAATATGGAGCTCACTGCGTGGGTAGAAAGGACTAGTCGGAGAGAGGTGTGGCTTTAATAGGCACTTTTTGGGGGGTGACGACCCGTGTACGCGCATGAGCAAGGAAAGATTCCAGTTTCACCCGATACTTCCCATCCAAGGTTTCCAGGAAACTTCGTTACGTTCAATCACAAAATATTCCTGAACCGGGTG
>WLWD01005910.1_pt1 | contig 61333 bp, 29 predicted proteins | sample 6712731 | NCBI WGS metagenome assembly WLWD01 (sample SAMN12718690, study PRJNA576275) | sponge metagenome | isolation source: marine sponge | host: Mycale hentscheli | place: New Zealand: South Island, Marlborough, Capsize Point | collected 2014-11-01 | reverse complement strand
AAGACAACACATGGAAAGTCACTGACTTTGATGAGTCTGTGGTTTCTCAGTTAGACAGTTGCAAGGTGTTCATTTCACAGAGAAGCAGCGGTAGTCCACAACTACGTCTTCAACATCACAGAGCAAGTGCATCCAAGCTAGACCAGCCAGTGTCTGACATCGAGCACCATGTGAAAGAAGTGCTTGAAAGACACCAGATCAAAAATATTGTAGATTTACAAACCAAAAATTCTCTTTACATCAGAGATACAGGCGGACAGGTGGAATTTCAAGAAAGCCTTTCTCTTCTGATTTTTGGTCCTTCTATTTTTATCTTTGTCATGAGAACTGACATTAACATTCATACAAAGAACATCATTCAGTACAGATCAGCCAATGGAAAAATTATCAACCAGTATCAATCCTCTATTTCTACAATGGATGCTCTCATTCAATTCCTTACCAGTGTTTCTGCCATACAGACTACTGAAGACAGTGTTTTCCAGATAGATGGTGCCTCTGTGTGTCACAAGCCTATTGTCTTTGTAGTAGGTACACACGTCGATAAGCTCGGTTCTGAAGCTCCTGATATTCTAGACAAAATAAACAAGATGTTGCATGACATGATTCATCAAATGAATTTTTCTCACTTAATTTGCCCAGCTGATAGTCTCTTGAAGAAAGTGATGTATGAGGTAGACAATACCAGTGAAGAAGACAAGCAGTTTCAATGTCTTCGCTCTGATATCAACCAATACATTAGAAGCAAAAGTGATTTTGATGTCGAATATCCGGTGAGCTACCTTTTGTTTTGCCTAGAACTTCAGAACATCAACGAAACTGTTATCTCTATCAGTCGCTGCAAAATGTTAGCGGCAAAATTTTACATTGATGAAACAGAAATAAAGTCTTTATTAGATTTTTTGCATTTCAGAGTAGGAATTATTCAGTACTACGATGTTGAAGGTATCTCAGATGTGGTTATCAAAGAGCCCCAAGTTCTCTTTAACAAAGTCACTCAACTGATAGTAAATACTTTTTTGTGCAGAATACCTCTACCTATGAATCAACGAGAGAGTTTTTGCCAGAGAGGTATTTTAGAATTCTCAGCATTTGAAGGCCTCATTGGAGACAATGACCAAATGACATCGCAGCAGTTTCTCAAGTTTCTCCTTCACCTTCGTGTAGCTGTTTCCTTTACAGACAACAGTGGAGTGCTCAAATATTTCATTCCTTCAGTTCTGAATCATGTTGAAGAGTCTCCATCAGATACAATTGACACTGTTATTTCTCCTCTTTCTATCACTTTCAAACTTGGTCACTGTCCTAAAGGTCTGTTTGGTATGCTCATTTCTTACCTCCTATGTCCGGAAGGAAACCAGGAACTCACTTTTGACGTGTTAGAAGACCGCATATATCAAGACCAGGTATCTTTACGTGTGAGTTCCTCTGAAGATGTTGACCAAATCTGCCTCAGAAGTTGCATTTCTAACCTGGAAGTTAGTGTAGTTTTAGAAAACTATCATCCTGCAAATAACTCTGCAAAGTATGCCTCTAGGGAAACTACTCCTAATGAAGTCTGTAACAACATTCGAATAATGTTAGATAATTGTATTCAATTGTCGCTAAAGAAGCTTCACTACAGCTGTGACAAAGTTGGCACTGCATTTAGTTTGACATGCCCTGAGAAATGTGGCTCACTGCATGAAGTAAAGAAGGGAAAACGTTCTCTCTATATGCAATGCATTAGTCATAGCAAGCTGATAGTTCCGGAGTCTGCACGTCCGTGGTTTAATGAAGGTATAATACCAGTATAAGTTTACATAAACGTATGTTATCTTGGTATATTTGTATGTAGGCAATTCTTTAACTTTATTATCATTTCCAACAAAAGTGGATTCTGCTCATACATCAAGTTAGTTTTGAATAAATACAATATATTGTTGTTATTATATATTGCAATAATCATAGGTAGAGCATCCAGAGGAATCACCATTTCAGAGGATGGATTTCCACACCAGCATGCATCCAGCACCAACAGTCCTGTTGAGGTGGCTCAGTGTCCAAGATGTTCTGCAGCTGCTGCTACACCAGGTAACTGGCTAGAAGTTAGTGTTTTAAATGCTCTTCATTATTTGTTATAATTTTCAGGTCTTGAATTACTTTATGATTATAATTGTATTCTGTATTCTTCTTTAGAATCCTCTACTCATTCAAAACCTTCAGTTGGCACCAGTAGTGAAGAAACTCCGTCTCAGAATGCTTCCTTAAGTGATGTCAATTCTACTCAAATGCCCAACAAAACATCCTCAAAGGATGTCAAATGTATGTCACTCTGTGTTGTATTGTGTTTGTTGATTTATTTGTTTCAATATATATGTAACTATTAGCTGTTGTCTCATGAACCGGTCCCTTACCTACCGAGCGGTGAAGTAAGGGGTCTGGTCACCATCCATACAATGTTTTGTTCCATGGGAATGTAATTAATGTATTTGTTTACTTCCTGTCAGGGTGGTGTGGTCAACTTTAAAGTGTTAAACTAAATTGGCTTTTGCAGAGAATTGCTAAAAAAAATAAAGGATATACCAGCATTGCTTTGGTCATCACAAAGTAGAGCAAGAAAAGTAAAGAAGTAAGAAAAATCCTTGAAGGCTATAATATAGAGCAAAGAAATTCTCTGAGACAGTTGGAAGTGATCCTAATAATCTCATTTTTTTTATAATATATATACTTTGATTAATTTATTTGTGGCTAGCCCAGCAGCAAATCCATCCATCCATCCATCCAGCAACATCCTTTATTCATTTCTTTTAAGGCATCATCACCATATGCCCTAAAACTTAGTTTCTCTCATCAGCAGATCACCATATGCCCTAAAACTTAGTTTCTCTCATCAGCAGATCACCATATGTCTCTAAACTGATAGAGGTGGGAGCTTAGGAGAGCTGATACTTGAATTTCTACAAGCTATTACTTTTTCACCTGCACAGCTGCAGGCGCGCAATTCTATTTACATACCCGTCTATGTACCTGTGGGTACTTGTTAAGTTACACTCAACTGGATGTAAACAAACCACACCCCACAAGCTACACATGCTAAAGTATTGTTCCCCATGAATCAAGACTATATTGCTCTATTTTTCACAGGGTTTTTTTTTTTTAACAATACTGTATTCAATTAGGAAATGATAGATTTGAACAGCCATAGTGTAAAGTTCACTAAAAGTGTGCAAGCGCCACTTTGGTCTTTGAATATGTAGCTATTCGTACTCCTCTTTTACTTTAGAAATTTTGAGGTCTACTAATCAATATAGCTAATGGGGAATATTGTATATACAAATGAACCAATTATGACACTGAAATCAACAGACCACATCTTCTACGTAAAGAATGATTTTGAGGCTGAAAGTAGTAGTGTTGACATTTTTACAATGTTCTCATATGATATAACAAAAAGTCGTGCATTCTTAAAGTGGTGAAAGTAGTGATGTTATAATTATATACATTTACTATAGGTGACGAATCTTTTAGAGGATCCAGCTCAAATACAAGTGACACGATATCTGCTGATCTGAGATCAAGTAATAATACAAGTGGAAATGCTATCAAATGTTAGATTGAATTATTGCATGACAAATATTTGTTTCAGGTCCTCCAGTAATAAAAAACTTACTCGTGTTGACTTGGACTAACAAAGATGGCCAGACTGAAACTCTGAGACTGAGAGATGACATGATTTCACGATGGCGAGATGTCGGACATTTGGTGGACATAAGTGCATCTCGATTGGATGGTTTTTCGGCTCATAGTCTAGGAGATGTCAGGCAGTGTTGCCAGGATGTTCTACAAGAATGGATCAGTCGTGGATCATCTGATTACCCAGCAACATGGGAGGGTCTGTTGAAAATACTGAGGAGTCTTGAACTGAATTCATGCGCAGATTCTTTAGAAAGAGCGTTACAGTGCATTTGATTTCATTAGCACCAAAATTACACGTAACATGAACATTTTGCTGTTTTATTGCTATACTTGCTATTAGTTATTATCTGTCAATAATTCATAGAATGCAATGATCTAAAAATTGAATATATATATATAGAGAGAGAGGTGCACTGATAATTTATCGGTTTATCGGCCTACTTTTTTTATATCAGTGTCGGTCATCAACACTACCCGCCATACCGATGTAATTAACTGATATAAAAAAATTCATACTCGCCATGTGGACACTGTGCGGATGAGTTCTGCTTGCTCCTAGACGGCGTAAATACAAAGAAACTTAACTACGATGTCTAAAAAGAGGTCGCCTGGCACTACTTTGTTCCTGGCAGTAAAGATTCTAGACTGGTACCATTATACTTCTAATTATGTAAAAATTAAATTTTCAAAATTCCATGAATATATCTATCAGTTATCGGTATCGGCCTTGATTCTAGATAAAATATCGGTTATCGGTATATCGGTAAAATCTTCTATCGGTGCACATCTATATATAATATATACAAATATATATATACATACATATATATAGTACTTATTACATGAGTCAGAGTGTAATATGGCGAAATATTTCACGAGCAGGCTAATTTATTTTCATGAACCAGAGGCGAGTGAAATAAAGCTTGAGAGTGAAATATCTAGCCATAACACTCTGATGAGTGTAATGAGTTGTTTATTCTAACCTAGATATCTTCACTACTGTAGTTTGTACTAGGACCTTAACTCACACATAGAGTTGGCTGTAGGGGTTCCCCAACCCCCCAGCCCTTATTTTAGCAGCTGCTCTAACGGAAAGCAGAAAAGTGTTGTTGAACTTGACCAGTTGCTATAACTACAAGGATGATGAGCTTGCACAACACAGCCTGAAATAACATACTTCATGGTCACTTACCTAAAAAAAATATCATTATGAAGATATCTAGGGTGGAATACTGTTTAATGCCTCATTAAACTGAGTTAATATGCGAGGCAGGTGATGAGGGGGCCACAGTGGCGCGGGCTAAGTTAGGCAGGTTAGAGTGGCGCGCATGAGCAGTACATACAGCAGTGTTTGGGAGCACACGGAAAACCAAGGGAGAAAGAACTCGATTTTCCCACCCACCCACTCCATATTACTCCGTCGCAAAGGGGGAAACCCCAGCAACGTGACAGGGTCAGGGCCTAGCTGGAGTAAAACCCCAGAGCTAACCCCACGGCTCCACTAGGAGACCAAAAAGGGGTGGAGCTAGCAGGCCCTGCACCCCCCGCCATACAACACACACAGCACACGCTGCTGTGGCCCCACCTTGTGTCGGGTCGGCACATCAATGAGAATGTATAGGTAAGTAGTAGGGAGGGGTAACAGCCAACATGTATTAAATATAGTACTTAATACATGAGTCAGAGTGTGATATGGCGAAATATTTCATTAGCAGGCCTCTGGCTCTTGAAAACAAATTAGCCGGCTCATGAAATATTTCACCATATCACATTCTGACTCATGTAATAAGTATACTATATATATATACTACTTTCGTCTAGCAAGCATCTAGATTTCTATGGCTTCCTGTCGTATTAACTATGAACTGAGTAAACCAGCAGAAGTTGGAAATCTTAGTTAATCAAGCAGTATAGATATGACAGAGGAAAAAATTTAGATAGGAGTTACTTTAAGGTTGTTTGCTCCAAGTAGTGATGTGTCTCACCTGCTGTGCATACTCTATGGTAAATAGGAGAATGTGCAGTCTTACTTATTCATATCTGATAAGGCTCCAGAAATATCACCTAATGTACTCCAGAGGCCCTTTTCAGTGTGTAATCCCCCTAGCATGACAACATATTATACTGACTCACCATGAGTCCTGGGCCATTTCCACTGTACATACTTCACAAATGCAAATGAAACTGATTAAACACAGTAACAGGGATTTGTCCAGGATTAAGGAACTCAATTTCTTGTTTCAGAGCATCCATGCCATTCTCCACCATAGCAGGGGTGGTAGTTTTTTCGTAGAACAGTGGCAATAAGGTACATTTTGCTGGAGAGTCCATTGCATGATTGCAGAGCTGCCATAGTAAGCTCATGATTACTTACCAGAGTGTGCCTTGTTACTGTGGCAGAATCAGAAAGCCTTTTAGGACACTGAAGAGAATTAACTGGCCAATAGTGAGACTAGCCGGGGATTCATGCATGCCTATCCTGATCCTTTAGACTAGTGCCATAGAAAATAAAAGAAAAGCATATTATACATTCCTTTATTTTTTGATACAATCACAACATTCCTTCTATTGTACTGTTCCTGTGCCTCTCTGAAAAATGCTCTAACAACTGATTCTTCAGCCTAGTTTTGTTGATGGCTATTTTAATACCTAAATCCTCAAGACGATTTACATAAAGAGTATGATCTCAGATAGTTTGAAAAGAAAAGTTCCAGAATATAAAGCTTGCTCATTGTAGCTTAAACAAACACTTTAGGTTTTGACTTCCTGGTGTGATCTCCATAGCTATTTGGCAAATTGACCAAATGATACTTTACAAGAAAGTTGGCATCAGCTTCAAATGTTGATACCAAAAGGAGGTCACCTTCCTCTTGTCCATTGTCACAGAACAAGCAGTTTGACACATCTATTTTCTGTCGCTTAGTGTGTTCTCTCTCTCATTTCTGTGACAGAGGAGGTACTTTTTTTTTCTTCTTTTTCTAGCTTGGTATTGCTGAAATTTCTTCTGGCAGGACTTGCGCCAACATGCAGAGTTAGCTTCATAATCAGCAATTGTTACATCACTGCTAAAATAATTAAGTGAAAGTGCATTCAGATCTTGAAACTGTTTCACATTTGCCAAAATTGACACATAGGCCAAAAATTGACACATAGGTAGGCATCTATCCTACCACTTAAGTCATGGCTCTCTGATAGACACTACACAGGCTCACTTGTTTCCTTCTGGCACATGATGCTGTGACTCCAAGTCAGCTCCATTGAGGTTAATGATATGAAATTAATGTTGATATGTGCTAGTTAGCTGGGTAAATATCATAATCTTACCTCTTATGACTGTAATGTTGGGGAGAAATAACAAAACAAAAGAAACATTAAGTTAGATAAGATCTCTCAACTGGTGTGTCATATCCCCACACACACACACCATAGTTAGGAGAGGTCTGGTGTAAGAATTTGGCCAGCTTGTCTGTTACCACTTGCTGTATTCTATAATGAGCAAATAAATCTGATACTTGCATGACTTTGAAGCCAATTATTTCCTCATAATTTGAAACAATTTTGATTTTTTTGAGCCGAAACAATAAAACATAGTGAGATTACCTTTGCCGTATTAATCTATCTGACTTTGGTGAATTACATACTAAACATTTAGTAACAGCAAAAATTTATATAATTGGAAAAACCTGGTTTTTCTTAAAAATGACGGCCTTTGGCCAAATTTAGCCACTAAGCAAAAATATTTTGCATGACCCTCTTTCAATATTAATAAGTATACCTTTAGTGAGCCTTGTGGCAAATTTGGTGCTTTTATCCGCCCAGTAACAGTAATCCTAATAATTACCACTAAGCCACCTGACTATGAATCTATATCAGTTTGTTTTTACCCAGAAGTTAATAATTTAGACATGATCGTGTAAAATTCAACCAATAGCCTGTGGTTATCAGAATAAAATCTTCCCAACTGACAACAATTTGGAACTAGTCATAAGAAGGTGTTTGGTTCGAGAGAGGTGATAATATTGTAGGGAGCAAGTGGAAAGTTCACTAAATGGAGGTAATCAGCTTATTAGAGAGTTCACTATCAGAGGTTCCACTGTAATGAGCAAGATTTAAATGTATTAAGCACAACACCTATCTGGGTTTGTGTAGTGCCACAATATCAAGCACATGTTAGGGCACAAATCATTATACCACCAGCAACACAATCAAATGTCTAGTTAGACCATAACTTCTACCCATTTTATTAATATATAAATCATCAATTGTCAATATTGACTAGAGATCCAATAATTTCATTGTACAATGTTTTGAGTAGTTTCTAAACTAGAAGACAGCGTGTTATTAATAACTAACTAGTACTAACTCAGAGCACCGAATACTACAATACCAGCTAACTGGAGAGCAAGTATTGAAATAGGACTCCAAACGTTCCAAACCTAGATTCTTCTGACAATGACGAATTATTTGCTAGTAGATTCCAGTGAAATGTTCCCTTATGATTGTATCCCAGTTCTATGGCTTGTGGTACCTCAACTCTTGCTCCATCTATAGTGTGGTCCGGACTAGGAATAAGTGGGCGGCCGTATCCAAGTGGGTGGCTGTATCCAAGTGGGAGGTTGTATCCAAGTGGGTGGCTGTATCCAAGTGGGCGGCTGTATCCAAGTGGGAGGCTGAATCCAAGTTGGCGACTGCTTCCATGCTCAATATTTACCGGGCTTCTAGTCTCATGAATAGAAGGATGAACTCTGCTTTCCAATTGATGATCACCACTCTCTGTGCTCATGCCACAAGATTCCAGTTTTCTACTTACTCCTGGCTCAGAATTGAGACCGCCATCTGCTTTATGGAATGTGTTATCCCAGCCATATTTTAATTTTGAAAAAATCCAGACAATGTTTGCGAACGAAGGGGAGCTGATAGAGTGATTGACTGGCTTTGGACCAGGATCCGTCTTCCACCTAGAACGGGTCAACATAGGGACTTCAGGCAATTGAGGGATCGGTTGCAGTGATCTAGGACTTCCAAATACATGGCCTTTAGTGTTGGTAGAGGCTGCTAGTTGTACAGTGGAGTTGGAGCTCCACATGGGGGAGGGGCTGCTGTCCAGCGGGAAACCAGGAAGGGAGGCCATTGATGAAGAAGAGGAGAGAGGAGAGGGAGGTCCAGTGGGTGTGGCACTTTCAGAGCAAAACGAGTGAGCAGCAGCAAGCAGTGTGGACACACACATCAGGTAAAGGGTGGCACCAGTAAAAGCAACCTGAAATAAATGAATGAATTTAAACAGTATTGGGTTTATATACACAACAGAGGAAGAAGTAAAAACTAATGGAAACCAATAATTTATGCTAGACAAGTGGTTTGAATCTGGCATGACTTGACAGGTCTGTTCAAGTATCAAGTAAGTGGGCTAGAAATGAACTTCGATAATGGAAGCACCTAGGGAGTTAAAGAAAAGCTCACGGAACTTGCCGGTAACTTACTGGGAATTGCTATTTTAAAAAACGATACAAAGGGCTAAAGAATAGAAAAAAACATTTTCCACTCTGCAGGCACATGAACTTAGTTTCGAGACGACTCAATCTAGCATGTGACGGGTAAACAATTCTCAAGTATTTTCTGTTCTCTTTCAAACTAATGGGAATCTATGAGCACAGCAACCTGCAAGATGAGGTCTTGTGTTTCTATGCATTTTTTCAAGTTTATAGATCAAAGTGCACGTGTACCATGACAACATGTTACATGAACATGCAAGTCAGTGTTTGTGCCTAGTAACAAGCATAGGATGTGGGTGGTATTCTAATTGGTGCGAAATAGCTCCAACAATATTTCATTCTTTAACAACATTCTTGATTAAATTGACTTAACCAGCTCTCGCAGCCATTATACATTCCAGAAGACACACATACTAAGTGGTAAATAAGATGCCTGGCTGAATGATGATGAGCTAATTTGACAAACCATATTGATTATATCACCTTGTCTATCTTCTTCCTCTCTTGACAATAACTAATGACTTAACAAATTCTTCCATAAATTATTAGTAGTAATGGGGTCAAAAAAAAAATGCAACAGATTTTTTGCTAAATAAATCTCATGCAAGCCACTCTGGAGTGTGAAGATGATGGAGACCATACAACATAACCTTTGCTACCATGCACACATAATATATAATATTATATTTTAACTATTTCTCAGACGTACACAACCAACATCATGTGCACGCACACACACACACACACACACACACTGAGGAGAAATTCGCATGATAGTTACCAGCTTACGAAGCATTGGAGCTCTAGGCAATATTATTGGGTAAAGGTAAATGATTATAAACCGCTGCCACATTACCCTCATGAATAATAAAAAGGCTCCGTACTTTGTTGGCTGATGCAATAATAGTTGGTAAAGGGTCAACAAGTAGCTTGTGTCACTTGAATAGATTATTGTAGTATACTAATTTTATTGTACCTGTGCTGTGCATTATTTGGCAACTAAATATTACTTCAATGTTACTGCTGTCAGTAGAAATCCATCTCTGCAAACTATTCATTTAGATATTAATATTAGCCTATACTATGTATACAGCATTTCATCCTACTGATATTCCTACTAATGATTTGCCCCTAGCAATCAAGCTGCTCATGGTAAATATCTTATTACATTCCTGTTACTTGAGTTAATTTCACTCCCACAACTTTACAATAAAACCTGAAAACTTAGCACCAAACGTTTAACTATACGACATTCAGTGAAACCAATAATCATTTTCTCAGAACACTCTCTATGCAACTCTGTTACAATAGCAAAGCTGCAATGCTGGCTGATCCAATACAATATGATAGGACTCTGTACACTACTGGGCCTTTCCCTGTTTGTGACAGCTGAGAAGTGACATATTTCCTTTTCCTGTGCCAAGTCAGTCATTTACAGCAACTGACACTTCCTGGATGCTACAGAGCCTCAGTTCAGTTACTATTTCTATTCCCCTTCTGCATAATTGGACATTCCAAGACCATTTCTAACTCACAAATCCACCTACAGGTTATGAAGCCGTAAAACAACAAGCTGTCAAAACAAGCAAACACACAAACATGGTAAATTCCTCATTAAAATTTCAAAATCCCTTATAAATGAATTACTAAATTTCAGGGGAAGTGATCGGTTAACCATATTGCTTCGATCAGCAACCCTGACACCCTCAGCTTTAATGCTCCAGTTTGAGAAGGCTTACAAATGAATTACTCATACACCTGGATCAGTCCAAGGAGGTTAAAAAACAAAAACAAAAACAAAACTAGAGAGACAGAATAGCAAACCAAATTTTTTTATCCACCTTCCAACATTTATGCAAAAACAAATAGATTTTTGGTAAAAGAAAGATAAAGTTTAAGCTGGCTTTGAGATAACAACTTGGGGAGCCGTGTGTGTGTGTGTGTGTGTGTGTGTGTGTGTGTGTGTGTGTTGGAGCAAGCAAACAAGTGACAAACATAGGCCAGATGGCACAGCAATAAACAATTAATTACTAATTTACACCTTATTGAGAAAGGACAAACATACATTCACACTTCATTCACACACACATTTACGCATTAGCTTCATGAAAACAACCTCCCTTGGACTGAGCTACAGTATATAGTGGACTGACCCAGCCCAGTCCAATCAGTTGCGCAGTTGTTCAGTTTTGTTGCAGTTGTTCAACTCTTCTAGCCATTCATCGTATTCTTCATTTCATATTTTCTTGAATATTATTCGACTTCCTATTCATTCATTTACTCATCATTGTACTATTCTTCAATTCCATATAACTTAAACCCTATCTACCTTTGATTGTCTGGGGCGTAGTCTAACTGCACTCTGGATTAGCATACAACGGACATTTGCGCAGGAAGAGACATACCCAGTGCAGTGTTAGTTCATTTAAGGGCGAGTTGTGTTGCTACTAGGTAACCAGCCGCTACGCTTAATTGCGCACTAGATGATTCAGTGTGTGTGTGTGTGTGTGGTGTGTGAGGGGGGGGGGGGGGGGGTGAGCAATTTACCTCAAGCAAACAGTATTGTGCAATCAAAGTAGTAGGGCTAATAACTCCTCAGCAAGGTATAGACAATGGAATGGGATGTCAATATGCTTATTCAACTAATGATACTTTACCACTTTCAAAACATGAATTGAAACAATGTACATAATACTTGTTGCTCTACCAGTCTCCTGTTTCCACTATACAGCCTTTGACAATGTTCCTGACATCCATCAATACCAGTACGAGTGCACACATTAAAATACTTGAGTGCGGTGTGTTAGAAACAGCACCCGGTTAAACGTACCTCCAAAACTCCACCCAAATAGGATATTTAGACTACACCTATATTAACCCCAAGAGAGTGTTACTCCCACACACTCTAATGTCATAATGATACACACAGCTAGAATAACTGTCTCCATGGCAGATACAAGTGTGCGACTCCCTCAAATAAGAACAAGATATTGAGCACCAGTGCAGTGTGCGTGTGTGTGCGTGCGTATGTGTATGTGGCCTACCTTAGTGGTGTGCTGTAACATGGAGGTGTAATCATTGGAGGAGCTCCAGATTGCCACTAGGTCAGTGTAACTCATCCAGCCACGCTTCATAGCCTGCTGCATCGCCACACTACAGTGGGAACAACAACACAGGAGAGATGGGGAGGGGGAGGAGGGGTGGGTGTGTGTGTGGGGGAATAAGCGACACATGGTGAAACACAATACAGAGGAAGTGCAAATTGGTTATATAAAAAGCAAACATTGACAGAATTCCAAAATGACAGTTAATTCCTATTTAGTGCTGCATAAATGAACAACTTAATATAGTGCCTCCACACAGGGAAGCTATTTCCCTAGGTGTGCACAAGAAAAAACAGTCAACTGATTAAATTTCACATTGAACATAATGTAATACATACTTTCCCTCTCAGCTTTTTTTCGAAAGTTAATACTCTACAGCATTTTATGATCAGGACATAAACAAATGGTGAGGAAAATTATAAAAGGAAAGGATAAAAAAAAAAGGAGAACAGACAAAAAATAATTTTCGAAGAAATTGGAAAGAGTGGGATGTTAGAGATGGAAGAAGAAGATGGAGACAGAGTTCATGTGCTCACCTTCCTTCAACACTGTTCACAAATGCATAGAATTCCTCCAGAGACACGTACAAGTTCCAGTCCTACAAACACAAAACAAAGGACTTGGCTGGAAACCAGATATGCGTAAATAAATAACTGAAAACAATAAGGAAATAATTAAATTAGATTTCCCCCCTCCCTCCCTCACAATAAGACCCAACTATCCCAATTATTGGAGCATATGCCTGAAGGGAGTGATTTCCCGGGTCATTGGCGCCACTAATAGGAGGCTTGATGACCTCAGCTATGGCAGCCACACCTGAGGCTATACTTGGTATCTCCAAGATGAATATGACATACGACAGGGAAAAAAAGAAGAGATTTTAACATTTTCTCATATTACATTGCTAGTTCAGCAAAAAGATGTTTCGACCCAGAGAATTCTTCATCAGTTTGAAAACATAAACGACAAAGGGTGGAACATCTCAATACAGTATGACGTAAAGAAGTTAAAAATATTAATATAATCATTAAGGCAAATAATACATCTCTCTATAATTATAGAAAAAAGATCTGGTTGGAAATAATTCTCATTTACTCATTCAAAAAATGAAAGCAGCACATGTTTATAACAATGCTATTTATGGCCACAGGAAAGCCAATTATATTTAAATCCATCGTTTAAATTAACCTGAGACGGCCATTAACATGAAATGTCAGAACTCCTAGCAATACCATGCCATTCTTGCCCCTAATTGATCCTAATAAGAAATCTACAAGTTCTCATAACTCCTAACTGACATCACAGACTTGTGTACTAACAGACAATCCAACAATACATGCAAGCACTACAGAACAACACAGGGAAACGGCAGAGATAGAATATCAACGAGGATTAAACAACGAGCGCTAATGAGATCTCGTGGCTTCCAGGAATGGAACTTAATGAGCCTAACTAGAGGCCATTATCTCCAAATTTACGGCCTCATTGCTTTGGTGACTAGCTAGTCAGAGAATTGTGAAGAAGCCTTACTGGAGAGTATAGGGAAAGGGGAATTCTTACACTGCTGATCATGGACACTGAATAATAGCATTGCAGATGCATCAACATTCATTCCTTCAAATCACAAGTCAATCACATAAATATGTACAGTATCCTACACAATACAAAGCAATGTCCTAACAATTCCTGTGCTTGCTTGAACGAGTCTAAAAGTAATCCATGTGTACTTCAGAGGGATGTAAGGGGTGTGGTCAAACGGGAGTCCGCCTAGTTAGACTTAAGACATCTTTGGGAGGACACCTTTCAGACAAAGGCTCAAGTTTGAAAAAAAAAAATTGTCTAGCATTATGTATATTTACTAAATAACTAGTAATCTATTAATAGTGAACTTCCTGACTAACCCAATAAATTAAGCTGAATTATTTCATCCCATATCATTTTAATTAATAAAATATACCAATCTATAGCATTCCATATTTGTATAACTCCCTGGAAACAATGGGATAAAACAGACACACACACACACACACACCGGCAGAAAGAAACACACAGGAGATCACTTGAGCTCCTATGGGCATTCCAGGCATAGCTTTCTCACCAGGATAGTTAATTAATGGACACCTGGTTGAGGACACAACCCCCCACCTCTCTGCCCCCCGCCTGTCGAACCCATCACTATAATATACTTCAGATGCACAACTACTCTGAGAGAGACAGAATGGCGCCTGCGTCATCAACACCAGAGAGGGAAGTTCTGGAGAAGCCATGCCAGTGAGCGAGTGAGTGAGTGAGTGAGAGATTGAGCCATCACTGGGTGGAAGCAAACAGTCTCCGTCTGGTGGGACTCAGTAAGTTCCTCATGAATGACAGGTATCTACCCTATGGACAGCTTAGAAATGTGGCTGCTCTGGTTGCAAGGCTTCCCTGAGCTAGCAGACAAGCTCTAATCATGCCATTATTAATTCGCTGTGGTTATCCACTGATTGTAAGCACTTAGCTGGAAGCACTTAGCTGGAAGCACGTTGAAAGCATCGCTAAAAAGGATAACTACAAGAATGCAACTGAACTAGCGAAATTACACTGACGAAAAATTTGTAAATATAACAAACAACTAAACCATCTCATAAACCTTACCATAGCCGAGAGAAAAGTTCATTCCAATATATCCAGGTACTTGATATTCTCTGCTGTAAGGATTGTCTGTTTATGACTGAACTTCGTAGAAGGCTTTAAGAACATCCTCTTTTTTCTTCGTATGAAAAGTCACAACAGCATGCAATTCTGCCTTCAGCATCGCCTGTTCTTCTTTGCTGCGCATCATCATTAGATAGGCATCCATTGCTTCTCTTTTCTCTGGCACTGTTTCTAGACACCATACTCCCAATGCTCGAAGACGGTCTTCAAACTTCATCGGGTCTAGCACCTCCTCCATAGCAATACCATCTGCTGACTCTTCATCTGACAGAGAACCACCATATTGTTGCACCAAAGCTTCCAACTGTTTTGTGTCAGTTCGTATTCTCTTGGAAAGCTTGATTGCAATCTTTTGGCCATCTATAATGTAAATACAAATCCACTGAGTTTAATATTTATGAGGAATTAGCGACATCCATTAGGTAACATGTTCTTGGTTCATAACATGGCACATTTGTGCACTGAACTGGTGAAGAAAAATGTACTGATGTTCATGGATTCATTGGGTGTTAAAACTACACTGTAATTCCTGCAATCCTATTTCAGTATTCCAAAAGGATAACCACCAACTAAGAAACATCCCATCATTTAAAATCTACCAGTTACTGTTTTAGCTAATTCATGTATACAATTAACCACACACACAATACATATTATAAAATCGAATATTCAATGGTGCCATAGTTGCTGCTTAACCACCTGCAGGCAATGATCATTAAGAATAGGTTACATCACGTCCATGATGAGGAGGTTGGTAAGGGATTTACACAACCGAGGACCGAAGTCCTGAGGATAGGGTAATTTCCGTACCGACCAAACTCGGAGGGTGCAAGTTTTTTTTGTTGTCTCATCATTTGCTCAGCTTCATGTGGACACCAACATTTTATTTTGTATGAATTGCATTTGTTTCATTGTAGGAGACTCACGGCAAACAGTTATCTCAGGATCTTGCTATGCAAGAGGAAGGTGGTTGAATCTCTCGGTATAAAATTAAAATGGACCCAAAATTAGCTCAGCAATATAAACTCAGTATTGTAAAAACAAGTGTTAAAACACTGTGTATGAATGACTTACTTAGGCTAAGGGGCGTGCATTATATTCTATATACTATCACCACATGTATGTGCGACACTATAAATAAATGCGGCCACCAGTAAAGTGAAAGAGTCATTTGGGCTTGATTTAGGCCTATTCGAGAAACTATGCTCAAGTTATATGCTGAGAATTGCATGAGTACACGGATTATATAGGCAAGTGAGTCATTTTACCCATGGTAAGTGAATAACTTGCCAAAAGCTTCCTTAGCAACCCTCCACACATAGGTCTAACCGGCAAGAGATTCTAGCCTTATACGTGAGTCCTACAGCTTACAACTGCGTCATAAGCTAGAGCTACAGTAATAATATTTATTCATCCACCACAAAATATAATTTGGAAAAAAAAATCTACCCATGTAAGCTTTACCAGTAGAGACGTAATTTACAACCTTATTTCAAAGGACAGCCTGTTGAGTAATGCCTGTGCTATGGCAGTTACACTACATCAATGAGTAATTTGGCTTTAATTAGTTTAAAGTACATCCACGTACCTGTGTGTTTCTTCTTGAGTTTGAGAAGAAATAGCCGCTGTTGGCTGACTCTCCATAGCTCAAGGAGTAATCCGTCTCTCCTCTCCATGCGTAATGCACACTGTAACTCTTTATATTCAGGCCCTGATGGTAGCCACCGAGAAATAGAATACTTACACTCCAATTCACCCAACTGTGATTCAAATCTAATGAACAACATAAAAAAAAAAGCTTCAAATTGTATGATTCTGATATTTTTTTGTTATTTACTGAAGAAAAAAAAACAATTCTAATTGATTTTTTTTTTAATGAGAAACAGTTCACTTAATTTTTACACGACTGAAATTCTTTTGGCTACACCCTATAAAGGATTATTTTACTATAGCACACCAATGGTTTCTTCAGGTTCCTAGATATGGGCTACAGATGCTGTTAACAACTTACAGTAGGAGACAATTTAAAGTTCAGAATTCTGTTCCGTAGAGCGGCTGTTGCACAATTAAAAAAACAGGGGGGGAAATGGTACACTGTTTGGTAAAAACCGGCCTTTCTGTTCAACCAGTGTTCTCCTGATGCGGAGCTTTTCTGGTAAAAAAATTGAAACTGTCCTATTCAAAGTTGTCTCACGGAGAAACGTTAGCTCAACTAACGCACAGTATAGGTGTTTTCTCAATGTTAGGGCCTTCTCAGGCTAAGATTTTTTACTACTGAAAGTCCATCAGTAGCTAACAGAAGACCTACGAAGTGTGGACCTAGTTATACTTGTGAGCCCGTCGAAACTTCGATCTGCAGTGAATCAACGGAAAAGCTTAACAGTATTTTTTATAGTATACAGTATCGGTCGTTTAGTCAAAACGGTACGGAACACAACGGTAAAAACTATGGTAAAAAGACTATCGTTCTACGGCCATACCCTACGAAATGGAATCCGAAACTTTATTTTGTCTCCTACTGTAATACACAATTAATACACATTAATCTTTAGCATGCAGTATTCAGTATTGCTTTATGCTGAGAAGTTAACTGAGTGCTTGAATTGGAGTTACACATAGAAACTATCGATGAGTGTTCCTTGCTTCTCTTATGAAGACAATCTATCATTTTCACTGCACAGCTATGTATAATGACACATGATTGGTCTGAGATATGATTTAATTGCTAGCTAGTGTATAGTAGTGCTGAGGGTTCACATTATTTGGTGCTATTAATAGTATCATTACTAACTGTGATAGCTGTTCGATGATGACTTCACTACCATTTCCACATTCGATTTGATCTCATGTTACACAAATCAACACAAGCAATATAGTCAAGAACAAAACTATAACTTTCTTACATACTTCAATGAGTAGTACAACTGCAAAACTTGGAAATACTTAGTTTATGGTGGCAAATTTTATGGACAACATTCTTTCAGCAATGGAAAGAAAATTGTGAATAATGGCAGAACCACTTTTCCGTGCTATCAAAATTTCATTCATTACCCGACATGACACTTTGTGTCCATATGAATGGAATGTGGGAAGACATAGAGTCACTTCGTCCAGAATGTCTGATCTCTTTTGCAGCTACACACACACACACACACCAGCAAATGAATATTTAATATAATGGTATTCCATTTCTATTTCTTTACTTTGAGATGTTGCAATAAAGAACACGCTATGTCGTACGTAACATAGAGTTGCTGATCACAAGACTGTTCCCAGCAATGATTTGCTCTAGCAGCCACACTCCATATGAGAGTCTGATATATACAGCAACATAAACCACATGCAATTGTAACACCCAAACTCTTACTTTTCCCCATGTTTAAGGCTTATAAATTTGCCAGGAAACTCGTGCCGACAGCAGTAACCAAATACAGCCGTTTCATCTAAACATTTGTACCGGGTTGCACTTCACATATCATTAGTCCTAAAAAAAGTAATCAGTCATAAAAATACACACACATGCATATATATTATGCATCCTACTGGAATTAAAGATGGACATTACGGTATTCAAATGTTGTGGTCTTGAGTAATCCATTACAAACTCATCCACTCCAGTCTGATCCAGGAAAACCAGATCACCACAGAGTGGACTCCTGAAACTGACACCTGCTAACTTCTTTCTAGGTAATCCAAACAGAGCATCCATGGCCAATATCAACTTCCCACTGCCCTAAGCAATTTAAGACAAGTTTATTTCTTTAAATAAAAGAAAAATATATGTAACAACCACAATACCTGTGGACAAGCTGGACACACATTGCCCAAATATATGTAACAACCACAATACCTGTGGACAAGCTGGACACACATTGCCCAAATCCAGCGTTTGGTCACGAAAATTCATACGTCTTGTTTGGTGTTTTGCAAATCTGTAGAGAAACAAAAATAACAATAACAGACTGACTAAAACATAAACAAATCATATTGTACATTACCTGTATTCTTCACTGGAATCAATTAAGGATTTGTAGAAGTTTCTTCCCTGCATACAAACCATCAATATACTTAAAAAAAATTATTTCTAGAGCAATTAAAATACCTTTAGCTCAGGGAATGGATTTCTGAATTGTAATGCAGACAGTAGTCCTTTACTGCCACTTATGCTTCTGCTAAATCCAACAGTGCAAATGTAAACGCAAATCTGGGACTTGATGGAGTTGTAGGCCATAACTGTGCTCGTACCAGAGTAACTGCTAGGGGCTCACAATTACAGGTAGTGACCCGAATCTTATGGTTTATTCTTATTACAAAACATATACACACTTATTAACTTTCAAATGCTATTCTGTAGAACGATCATCACACACACACACACACACACACACACGGTAGAGGCAGGATGCCTGTGCACTAAGCTGTGCGCCGTGCAAGCAAAGCTCCTGGAGCCAGGCTAGGAACTCGCAGGAGAATTGGCCTTTCCTCACAGCAAGTGGTGTGGGCACCCAAAGTCCTACCTAGACCATTGCTGTTTCATGAGAAAAGGCCTTGAATTTGCACCCCAGGTACCCAATCACAGCTGGGTGGACTGGTGGGAGACAGAAGAATAAAAACTACGTACATGGAAAATTGCCTGAGTGAGGCTTGAACTCATGACACAACCACTACACCACACACACACGCAACAACAACAACAACAACAACAACAAGAAAAAAAGGGAAAAAAAGAAAAAAAGGAAAAATACTGCTCCACTACGTTGGCATTTAATCTTTAAATCATTCATATCTAAATTGTTTTTTTGTGAAGGATTTAAACATAGAGGTCGCGTTTATAAATCAATGCTATTCTCAGTATGCGAAATCTGTGGCCTCGTTTACCACATTCTAAATTCCTTCCGGAGGTCCGGGTATAAAAGGAAGAATTCACTGCATGCCCTTTGACCTCTAGCTCCTTCTATTCAAATTAAAAAAGTAGCCGCGCAAAGAGAACCCTCCATTATAGCTCACTATCCTTTCCAGTTGATCCACACCACGTGTACGAGTGCCCTAACTAAAAAACAGCTATATGTAATCATTTTTGTGAGTAATACTCGAGTCCATCTATCAATGCCGTGTAAACCCTCAGGATAGTATCTTGCAGAACTCTAATAGCATGCTGTATATCTATTGTAGTTGAATTTAGCTGCGGCAAACAGTACTTTTCTTCATTCTCTATTTAGAGTCTGCCATGTTGTTGTTATTGTTTTTTCTTGTTTGTTTATTGTTTTGTCTTCTGTTAAGATGCTCACGACTTATATGTGACATTGTTTCCAAGCTTTTGTGTACTAAGTTGCTGTAAAGCTACTAAAATGGTCTCGGGGAAGTAGGTGACAAAAACTGTCAGCCACCATTTTCCACTTATCGCGAAATATGTCCCCGGCTACGCCCTTTTATATGTGACCTTCACATTTAAGCAGGACCCATGTATGGTACTGGTTTATTCCTTATTCCTTATGAGAATCATCACAGACTGAGATTACTTGCTACTGGAGATCCGACAGTAGCTAGCAGAAGGCCTACAAAGTGCGGACTTCGTAATGCACCATACATACATGAGCGGTGTATTGTGTTTAGACCTGAAAATGCTACACTCTCAATCTTACCATATTTATCTACACATTCCATTTGAACTGTCTGTTCAGACAGACACTGATGACTGACTCTAACATCAGGATAATCCAGTGCGTTCAACCACACTAAAATGTTTACTCTAAAAGATGACAAATAAGTTCACAAATAAACTACATAGCATTTATACATCATACCTCCCACTTTTCAGCAACATGGAATAAGTTAACTTTGCTATGGCAAGCTTCAAAACATTCAAAATCCACTAGGTCCATATAGTTGACAGTAAGCATAAAAACTAAATAATAAAGAAGATTATATGTAATTAGAGAATCCAATAATAGAATTGTGATGTGTTCCTAAGCCCGTACACATTAATTTTAAAGTCACAATCTTCTCGAATACTTTCCAGCGCAACACTTTGGCAACTTATGTGACTGTTAGTCATCTTCCAGCTGCTGTAACAGTGACTAGCACAAAAAGAACTTAATATATGAGACTAGCAGCTATTACATCATCGGAATTTATAATAAGTTCTTCAAAAATTGGTAGAGAGAGAGAGAGCACAGTTGAATAGTGGTGAATAAAAATAGTCTGTGAATGACAAATAAGTATTGGTTCTTATTTTATAAAGTTACTACATACATTTGGGTATCAAATTGAAGGAGATGATATATTCGATCTATTCTGATAATAATTTCAATAGTTGATTTACGTGAGATTAATATTAAAATGTAAGAAAAATTTAAAATTTCACAGGGTGAAAAGAGTCCATTTACAACCATGACTAAATCTGTAAACTGTCTTGGTAATTATAGTTAACAAAAAATCTACAAGGCTGAAGAGGTTAACAAACAAGTTATCAACACATTATACACTAATTTACGATTTTGTTTTGGTTGTCAATGGACACTTTTCAGGCAGTTTTCCCATATAATAATACTCTTGTCTGTCAGAATGACAACAACAATGGTGTATGTATTCATGAATAATTATTAGCTGGACCAAGTTGGTAAAGCATCATCACATTCAACAGAAAGGAAACGAAGGCGATAGAAGAAATGACAACTATCGTAGTTTAAAAAAGCAGGTGAAATTGGCAAGGAAAATTCAAAACAGAATGTAAAAGTTTTACAAGCCAAAGATCACAAATATGGATAGAAGGACACGAAGGAAGATAGACAAGGAGGAAAAGGGAATCTATGACTCGAGAAGAAAGAGCAGAAGAGAGAAAAGAAGAGGATAAGAAGAGCTGAGATGGCTCAGGAAGAAAGAGAGCAGGAGAGGGAAACTGATGAAACTAAACAAAGTGATAGAGGATAACATGGATAAATTTTTATAAAGTCTTGGATTAAACAACAACAACAAATCCATTTGCTTATAAAAAACACTTATTTTGTCAGGAAGTAGTATGTCATGAAAGTGCATTCACAAAAATTGTAGTTAGTGAGATTCATTTTAACTCAGTAAAGTGCAGTGCTGCTGAATGTGCGAGAGAAGCACCTATATAGCCTCTCACAGACTCCTCTATCAGCTACATCGCGAAAAAGTCTGGTCAACTAACCAAGTGGCTAAGGTTCCTCCACTGTACCAGTGTAGATAATTTAGAACTAAATGTAGTTGCCGGACACAGCTAAACAGTCTCCAAAGTCAATGCAGTGTGCAAACATTATGTTATCCCTCCCACTGACCACTCACCACAACTCTCTACCCTCGTCGTTCTTGCTACTACTAGCTAAAGTAACAAGAGCTCACCCACAGCCAGTTTACCAGCACATACCTCCCCCACATCACATTTGGTAAAGGGACAGCTACATCAAACTAGCACAAGTATGTATAGTCTGGTGGAGCCACACCCACCTAGCACGCAAAGCGCGCGGAAGGTCTGGGGACATGGCCATACCAAATTTGTTCTGGAGGAATGTGAAAGTGGTGAGTATCCCACCTCCTTTATACCTGAATTTCTACCACAAATTAACCATGATTGCTAACCCTAGCGAAAATGGTGTGACACGCACAGGAATTTCTAAGTGGTTGAGGAGGGCTATTCTCGGTAATTGACCGTCGCAATATATGTGCGGCAGAACAAATTTGGTATGGCCATGTCTCCAGACCCATTCCCAGCGTAGCAGTTCGGTAAAGGTTCTTGCTACGCCGGACTAAAGTAGGTATTGGTGCTGGTAAGGTTAAGTAATCACAGGACATTGCTTGTTCACCCTCCCCCCTCTTCCATCCCAACCTTACCCTCCACAAGCCAACAAATCGTGTATGTATTAACAAACATACCAGAAGATTCCACAATGGAAGAGAGTAGCCTTCCTCCTATTTGTTCCCATCCAACTGCAGCCATCTTCTTCAGGTGTCATCATCCTGTCGCCACTGATCAGGCTCTAACAACTGCTGTTCCTCCTTTGGCTCATTGTGACTTTGTTTCTGCAACGTCCTAGGGAGGTAAGTCACAGACTACCCACCTCTACCGTGCTTGGTTAACTTTAAACCTGGCAAGGTAAAGCTACGCCTGCCAGACATCATACCAAACGAAAATACCACTTGCAGAACAAGGTTCAATTCGCGCGGAAATATTTCCTAATCGCGTAAGTATATTTAATACAACGTGGATCCCACTTACCCAAGTAAAAGGTTAGTTAGAAAGTCAAGTACCAAAGTTAAAACATTTCTACCGCTGAGCAGGGGATGCAGACAGGGGCGTAGGAACAACTTTAGAGGTGGTCCGGTTTCTCAATCCCCTCCCATTTATCTTTAGCCAAACCTATTTATGTGAATCATACTTACTACATGTAATATTAAGAGAAGAGTTTAATTGTGGCATTAAATATATTAATAAAAATGATTTAATTCACAACTGATAAAATAGTTGTAATAAGTAATGAAATTACATAGCTTAATTCTGAACACTAAGAGATTACTCAAATTTTCCAAAAACAGATTCTCTACGTTCATTGTTAACAAAAGTTGTAGCAATTTTCTTCAAACAAAGCTGATCTGTTCTCTCTTTATGCACATGCAGGATCATGGTGGAATTCAAGCGTGCTTGGGACATGGAAGATCTCAGATAAGTCTTGATTCTTCTCATGGCAGAAAAAGATCGTTCGCTAGCAGAATTTGTGGATGGATTTACCAAAACAATTTTGAGCAAGGTGAATACTTCTGAGAACATCGAAAATTGTGAAGGGTTTAAATGTTTCATATATTCTAACAAATCAATTAAACTTGGGTTTTTTTCAGATATTTGAGTTGCCAATGTTTGTAGTTGTATTTTGAGAGGAGTAGAGCTAACATCATCATTGTAGAATGCACAAACAAAGTCATATTCTTCTTCAAATTCTTCACCTTTCATTGCTTTTAGCAGCAAACTCTCAACCTTGCTATACTTGTTATAACCAGGCTGATCAAACCGCGATTTAATACAATTAATGGCACAATCCAAAATTTCAAAATACTGCCTCTGGAAATGATCCTTTACGGTGGGTGGGCTATATTCCTCACTACCTGCCTCATACCTCTTTGGCCTTTTCCTGTGTCTGGGTAAAACAGGTTCTGCTACATCAATATTGGACTTCTTTTTTAATATAGAGCTCCAGAAGAGGTCATATGCTTCAGTGCTTCTCATTTTGTTCAGCACTGTTATGGTCATCTCCGCTATATGTTGTCCTTCAGCTGCAGATATAGTCTTGCTTTGCAGTGTTTTAGATAAGTTATCAGCATGACTAAGAACAAGCTCTCCTATGCATACACCAAAATAATAGTCAAAGGACTCCATCTGAGCCTTAACCCCAATAACTCTAGCTCTAACTTCAGAATCTAGGTTTTGATCGAGCACAATATCCCACAGTTCTTGCAAAACAGTATAGTTTTGCAAAATACTTATTAGGCTCTGAGCTCTCACTGTCCAACGAGTAGGACATAATACACGAATACCTGGACAGTCAGGAGTCAAATCTTTCTTTAACTGGTCAAACATTGCTTCCCTCTTAGGTGAAAATTTAATTAGCTTAGTGATTTCAAAGGATGTGTCTAAGGCATCTCTTGCAACTTTTGAATTCTTAATCGTGTCACACACTGCCAAATTGAGTGAGTGTCCGTAACAGTGGGTAAACAGTGCCCTTGATTCTAGCTGTAATATTTTAGTAGCGACTCCATTCCTGATTCCTGTCATATTGGCGGCTCCATCAAAGCACTGGCCTCTACACCTATTCCACTGCAAATTCATTCTCAATAGACAGTCAGTGATGACTGAAAAAATAGTATTAGCAGATATATCAGGAACATTGTACAAGCCAATAAAGTCTTCGTGCACCTCTAGTTTGTGATCTACCCACCTTAAACATATTACTACTTGTTCTTTGTTTGCACTATCAGTGCATTCATCAGCCATAATTGTGAAATAATTAGAATCATGAATATTACTCATAATATCCCGTTGAATAGCTAAAGACATCAATTGAAGTAATTCATTTTGACTACTGGGGCTTAAATAATGTGAACCTTTTCGATCAACCCATGGCTCAAGACTAGGGTCATCCTTACTTCTAAGCTTAAAAAGCTGAATAAAATTACCCTCACATTCCTCATGCCCACGAAATGCAATTCCTTGCCGCCCTAAAAACTGAGTATTTTCCAAAATCACCATTAGTGCTTTTCTGTTTTCATGCTGCTTCTTGCTGTGGATGGTAGAAAGCATTTTTCCAACATTTGGTACTGTATTGGGAATACTGACTATCATGTCATATGCTTCTTTATGACACTTGCTCTCCTCATGCCTACGAAAACACTCTGGACCATCTTTCCAATTAGTGAAGCCTCTACTTATGAAAGCCTGGTCCTTAGATGTGGACCTCAACTTACCTTCCTGTTCTGCTTTCCAGCAGGTGAAGCATAAAACTGAATCCTCAACTTCGCTGTAGTGGAGCCAATTCCATTTAGCAAACCAGCACCTTTGAAAACCCCGCAGCACTTCCTGCTTTTTCCCAAACTTCCTTTTGGGAAAGGAATAACTAACACCGGGCTGATGCGGTGCTTCAGAGTCGATGCGGTCACCAGTTGGGGTAGCCATACAATGCATACGGTCTTTTTCTAGTTTTCTTTGGTTAATCACAATTAACTAATTGACGATCTTTACCAACGTACGTTGAAGCGACCTTTACCTATTTATGTTGCTCTAAAGTGGTCCGGCCAAAGCCGGACCGGCCGGACCGGTTCCGACGCCTATGCGAGGAATGTGAAAGTGGTGAGTATCCCACCTCCTTTATACCTGAATTTCTACCACAAATTAACCATGATTGCTAACCCTAGCGAAAATGGTGTGACACGCACAGGAATTTCTAAGTGGTTGAGGAGGGCTATTCTCGGTAATTGACCGTCGCAATATATGTGCGGCAGAACAAATTTGGTATGGCCATGTCTCCAGACCCATTCCCAGCGTAGCAGTTCGGTAAAGGTTCTTGCTACGCCGGACTAAAGTAGGTATTGGTGCTGGTAAGGTTAAGTAATCACAGGACATTGCTTGTTCACCCTCCCCCCTCTTCCATCCCAACCTTACCCTCCACAAGCCAACAAATCGTGTATGTATTAACAAACATACCAGAAGATTCCACAATGGAAGAGAGTAGCCTTCCTCCTATTTGTTCCCATCCAACTGCAGCCATCTTCTTCAGGTGTCATCATCCTGTCGCCACTGATCAGGCTCTAACAACTGCTGTTCCTCCTTTGGCTCATTGTGACTTTGTTTCTGCAACGTCCTAGGGAGGTAAGTCACAGACTACCCACCTCTACCGTGCTTGGTTAACTTTAAACCTGGCAAGGTAAAGCTACGCCTGCCAGACATCATACCAAACGAAAATACCACTTGCAGAACAAGGTTCAATTCGCGCGGAAATATTTCCTAATCGCGTAAGTATATTTAATACAACGTGGATCCCACTTACCCAAGTAAAAGGTTAGTTAGAAAGTCAAGTACCAAAGTTAAAACATTTCTACCGCTGAGCAGGGGATGCAGAGGTGGAGGTCCAACCCTCTCTTTGCGCAATTAAGTGACACATACGCACATGCGCAGTACTGACTCATCCGCCCCCCGCGCCCCTCCCCCCTAGCGTAATGGCTACTTTTTTGGTGAGTTGACTTGTCGAGTTGAGGTTCTTGATACGAAGGAGCGGAATAGTGACTAAAGGAGTGACTGTGAGTTAATACAGTCTATTGTTTTAGCGAAATGGAAATTTCCAATTATTAGAATCAGAAAACGCCTTCCTGGGGATGGCTGGTGGAAAAAGTCGCTGAAATACGCTGTCCACAGCAAATTTTCAGACAAAAGTTGGGGGATCTCTGGTAAGAGGGTTTTGTAGTAAATAAGGACTGGGCTGTGTTCTATAACAGGAAGTGATTGTATTGGTGATGAGGGAGCAGAGTAGTCTGGCATAGCTGATCCTTTACCTAGGGAGAAGAGGGTGTGGCTGGTAGTACTATTGTCCTGTGATCAGTGGGTGTGGCCTGTACGTCAGTAATCTAGAAGGCGTGGCTATTAGTACTATTGCATCACTAATCTAGAATGCAGAGGATATGGCCTGTAGTACTATTGTGTCAGTGATCTAGGGAGCAGAGGGCGTGGCTGTTAGTACTATTGTGTCAGTGATCTAGGGAGCAGAGGGCGTGGCTGTGGCTGTTAGTACTATTGTGTCAGTGATCTAGGGAGCAGAGGGCGTGGCTGTTAGTACTATTGTGTCAGTGATCTAGGGAGCAGGTGTGGCTGTTAGTACTATTGTGTCAGTGATCTAGGGAGCAGAGGGTGTGGCTGTTAGTACTATTGTGTCAGTGATCTAGGGAGCAGAGGGTGTGGCTATTAGTACTATTGTGTCAGTGATCTAGGGAGCAGAGGGCGTGGCTGTTAGTACTATTGTGTCAGTGATCTAGGGAGCAGAGGGTGTGGCTGTTAGTACTATTGTGTCAGTGATCTATTGTGTCAGTGATCTAGGGAGCAGAGGGTGTGGCTGTTAGTACTATTGTGTCAGTGATCTAGGGAGCAGAGGGTGTGGCTGTTAGTACTATTGTGTCAGTGATCTAGGGAGCAGAGGGTGTGGCCGTTAGTACTATTGTGTCAGTGATCTAGGGAGCAGAGGGTGTGGCTGTTAGTACTATTGTGTCAGTGATCTAGGGAGCAGAGGGCGTGGCTGTTAGTACTATTGTGTCAGTGATCTAGGGAGCAGAGGGTATGGCTGTTAGTACTATTGTATCAGTGATCTAGGGAGCAGAGGGTGTGGCTGTTAGTACTATTGTGTCAGTGATCTAGGGAGCAGAGGGCGTGTCTGTTAGTACTATTGTGTCAGTGATCTAGGAAGCAGAGGGCGTGGCTGTTAGTACTATTGTGTCAGTGATCTAGGGAGCAGAGGGCGTGGTTGTTAGTACTAATGTGTCAGTGATCTAGGGAGCAGAGGGCGTGGCTGTTAGTACTATTGTGTCAGTGATCTAGGAAGCAGAGGGCGTGGCTGTTAGTACTATTGTACAACATACTCCATTGTATTGAATGTTGTAACTCTGAAAAGTACGTAACTCAGAATATAACATGATTTAACTTTGTACTAAAACATTTAAAAGACTAAAATATTATGCATACAGTATTTCGGCCATTTAATGGTCCCTGGTGTTTTGTTGTTGTTTTTTCTGAGTAAACCAGAATTCACGGTACTATAAAATCTTTATCAATATCTCTCCTGACAGGAACCTTTTTTTCAGGCCAAGTGTCACCTGATTCTGCTGAAAGCCTTTCTATATTCTTGCTGTCTCTCTATAAGTCTGAAATTGTGGACTTTCCTAAGCCAAACTATGACAAATGGCTCAGTAATCACATCAACTTACCATCGCCAATAATAGAATCGACAGTGAACTCTGCTAAGTTTGCGAGACCTCACTGTGAACGTCTCTCCTCTCCGGGGGTGGACACGCATTGACCTCTTTGAATTTTGTCATATACATGTGTAATTTTTTATTTCCATTGAGACTCATACGTCCCCCCAGGTTATACAAATGTTCATTGCACAAGAACCTTGTTACTATAGTGTTCACACATGAGCAGTACATAATAAATATATTATTCATTGGACGCTGCAGAATATCACTCGTCTGGTTGGCGGTATTTATACTGTGCCTGCAACACAGCCAACAGACTTGTAATATATTCCTGTATCAAATGAATAATATATATCCTGCATACATGTCCAGGACTGCCACAGACTTTCCCAGTCCTCAAAATAACTTGGGACTATTGAGGATGTCCCAAAGAGTATACCCAGCTACCTGAGTCAAGGTTACATCAGTTTCCCTCTCCTGCTCTCTTTTTTCCTCAAACAGTTCATTTCTTTATCTCCCGCCTTTTTTTTTCCAGTTCTCTCTTCTCAAATCATCATGGAGTCCTTTCTCTTCCTTTGTCTACCTCTCCTGCTTCTGAATCTTTCTGTCCTTCTATCATGATTGTGGACTTAGGCTTTGTGAAATTTGCCTTCTTTTTCTACTTCCACCTATCCTAGTCTATTCCACCTGCTTTTAGTTACAATTACAGTAATAACCTTCAGCACGAGTTTACGAGTATTGTGTGTCTGCATGTTGTAGCTCATTAGCTCATGAATTATTCATTAATACATACATCATAGTCAACCACAGGTATTATTATATATGTGTTTGTATGTGAGGTAGTTAGTATGTGTGTTTGTATGTGAGGTAGTTAGTATGTGTGTTTGTATGTGAGGTAATTACTATGTGTGTTTGTATGTGAGGTAGTTAGTATGTATGTTTGTATGTGAGTTAGTTAGTATGTGTGTTTGTATGTGAGTTAGTTAGTATGTGTGTTTGTATGTGAGTTAGTTAGTATGTGTGTTTGTGTGTGAGGTAGTTAGTATGTGTGTTTGTATGTGAGTTAGTTAGTATGTGTGTTTGTATGTGAGTTAGTTAGTGTGTGTGTTTGTATGTGAGTTAGTATGTGTGTTTGTATGTGAGGTAGTTAGTATGTGTGTTTGTATGTTAGTTAGTATGTGTGTTTGTATGTGAGGTAGTTAGTATGTGTGTTTGTATGTGAGGTAGTTAGTATGTGTGTTTGTATGTTAGTTAGTATGTGTGTTTGTATACGAGGTAGTTAGTATGTGTGTTTGTATGTAAGTTAGTTAGTGTGTGTGTTTGTATACGAGGTAGTTAGTATGTGTATATTTTCTCTTATTTGATGTTTGTCTGTTAATTGGTATATTGCATAGAAATATCAACAATGTCCTCATCTGAACCTAGTCCAAGACATTGCTTCTTCTCTGCTAGTAGACATTCTTCTGTATATCTATGGGGTGGACAGGTGGACTATGGTGTGCCAGTGGATGACTTGGACTACTTGCATGAATTTAACTCTGCCACAATAACATGGACCAGACACCAGTTACAAGGTCGTCATCCTCGTGGACTTTATGATGGAGGATGTGCTGGGACAGATGACTGTATGTACTTCTATGGGGGTTGGGATGAGAGAAGAGAGAGAACTGGATCATTGTATCGACTAAATCTAACTAATTGGACATGGCAGGAGATGTCTCATCCAGGAACTAGTGGTAGTCCTGGTGTGAAATTAGGCTGTCGTATGATAGACTATAAAAACTCACTACTAGTGCATGGAGGAGAGGATGAACATGATAGACTAACGAATGATCTACATATATTTGACCTAGCAACTGGTGAGTTCAAACTATCATGAAATGTGTTAATTAGTATATGTTAATATTTAATTTATATTAATCAAGGTTGTATTTATGGGTTGGGGGAGGGGAACCATTCCACTTCCCCTCCAAGAAGTTCAGTGTGGTGAAATAATAGCTCTAAAGTTACACACAAAGTCTGTAATATTTGTCCTTCATGTGATACTAGCACATTATACTCAATATAGTGGAGGCACTTGATGATCCTTACCATACCATATGCAATTGTGTAATAGTAATTAATTATTTTAGTGTTTTGTTTGTTTGTATTGTTATTTGTTATTGCCAGTGTGTTTATGTTTACATTTTTAATCACGCTACTCTAATTTGCTATTTGTATTTTTATTATTTCAATTGAACAATTCAGTTTACTAATTTACTAATGACTGTATGTATTGTTAGGGACTTGGTCTTCTCCTCCAGTCACTGGAGATGTACCTGGTGGTGATTCAGGCTTTGCCTTCACTAAAGTGAGTCCTCATCAAGTCATAAGAAGTGGAAGAGGATATGGCATGGATATGTTGGACTTGTCCACAATGGTAAGTGTAAGTGTATGAAGTATCAGACACAACATATGATAGTAATATTTATATTGTTTCTATTTAGCACTGGACTAGACTACATTCAGATGTACCTCACTTGGGTCTTTTTCCTAGAACTACATGTATAGAGTATAATAGCAGCCATGCCCAGCTTCTGACCATTGGACCATTAGGAGTGTGTTTATTTGATGTGTCCACAAGAGAGTTGAAGGAGATATCAGAAACTGACTTGGTATGTAGTAGTTGTTATATTGTGTTAGTATTTATTAGACATGAGATACTGACTTTGTATGTAGTAGTTGTTACATTGTGTTAGTATTTATTAGATGTGAGATACTGACTTGGTATGTACAGCAGGAGTCAGAAAAACGTTTCGAATTCTGTTCCGTAGAACAGCCGTTGCACAATTAAAAAACGGGGGGGGGGGGGGAAACGGTACGCCGGTTTGTTGAAAAGCGGCTGTTCCGTTCGACCGCGTTACCGTTTTAATCTTTCTCATTCACCGTATGTCTCGCTTAAAGAAATATAAAAATCATTTATCCAATAAAACGTTCCGATTTTTTTTTTACAGGCTCCAGAGGCGGAGTTTTTCGGGTTAAAAAAATTTGAAGCCGTCCTATTCGAAGTTGTCTCGCGGAGAATTGTTAGTTTGACCACCGCACAGTATCGACGTTTTCTCGATGTTAGGGCCTTCTCGGGCTTAGCTTTTTTACTACTGGAGGTCCATCAGTAGCTAACAGAAGATCTATGAAGTGCAGACCTCGTTGTAGCTCGGTGCCCGTCGGAACTTCAGTCTGCAGCTTTATTGAAGCAAGTTATAATTTTATACGAGCTTTTTTGCACTATCCCCGTAGCGTTTAATGGTCGATTCAAGGCCTTAGCTTGCTGATATAGCTATAGAAGAGTTTTTAGCTAGAAAATATCTGTGAATCGACGGAAATGCTTCACTATTTTTTACCGTTTTAGTGAACGGTGTCGGCCGTTTAGTCAAAACGGTACGGAATGCAACGATAAAAACTACGGTTAAAAAACTACCATTTTACGGCTGTACTACGGAACGGAATTTGAAACTTTTTTTGACTCCTGCTGTAGTAGTTGTTATATTGTGTTAGTATTTATTAGATATGAGATACTGACTTGGTATGTAGTAGTTGTTATATTGTGTTAGATCAATTTTATTTAATAAATTAATTTAATACATACTACCTGCTCCTCCACATCTTATGACTTGATGAGACTCACTTTAGTGAAGCCAAAGTATGCATTACCATCAGATACATCTCCAGTGACTGGAGGAGAAGACCAAGTCCCTAACAATACATACAGTCATTAGTAACTTAGTGAACTGAAATTGTGTAATTAAAATAACAAAACTACAAATAGTCAGAGTAGAGTAATTAATAAAGTGTAAACATGAACACACTGACAATAACAAATACATATATGTGACCGGTTTTGGGAAAATCGAACTAAACGCGGCAAACAATTTTTTTCAGTATCCCCGGGTAAAGCCTTGTGGGTCGATTTTTTTCGAAAAAAAAATTATGGCAGAAATGGATAGACACCAGTTAGCTCTAGCTTATGACGCAGTTGTAAGCTCTGGCGTGCTCTAGAACTCACACTAGGAGGCTAGAAACACTAGCCGGTTGGACTCGTGTACGGAGAGTTGCTAAGAAATTATTGGCGGGCTTTTCACTAACGGCGGGAAAAAACTGTACCTAACTAATTCACTTACTATATTCTACATAATTCACGTACTCACGCAATTCTCGCCATCATAGTTTCTTAAGGAGCCCTGCATTAAGCCTTTTAGACTTCTTTCAATCCGCCAGTAACCGGTTTATTCCACAGTGTCCCGGAGACACGCAGTAATAGTATACGGACACAAGCCACGCCCCCTGACCTTAGCAACGCCTTTACCCAGCATTTTTTTCGAAATCAGCAATAATAAGTTTAGCAAAAATACTGAAGTGTTGTAGTGCGTAGGGCGAAGACGGCTTGTGCTACAGCTTCTAAATTAGGAGGACGGCATCCCAAGGCCCCGTGCAGCCTACTGGTAGAATAAATTAGAAAACTTTAGATGCCGCGTTTAGGTCGATTTTCCCAAAACCGGTCACATATGTGACAGGTTCTGGGAAAACCGGACATTTCAGGCAAAAATTGAAATTGAGATATAGGCTCCAGAAGTAAGTCATCGGAAAAATTCTTTCTTTATCCTATTTTTGTTTTTTGCTGAATTAGTCTCAGTGACCCTTACTCTAAGTCTATGCCAAATTTTAAATGTCAAAACAACTTAAAAGACCCTATGCGTGCTGTGGAAAGACAAGCTACTTTTTATTCTCTCTCTCGTCTCGAAGTACAATAAACGGGGACTGGGCAGAGTTTCAAACAAGCAGCTAAAAAAAAAACGGCATAGCTTTGAGACTATTGCATGCAATCTACAGCTTACTTCTGGCTGAAAGTTTACCACTACATTGAGTAGAGTAGCCAAGGATTCCGACTAGACCGACTGTGAGACGCTCTGAAAGCTAAAAAGAACTCTACGCAAAACTTTGTTAGTCGCCGTTAAAAAGCAGCTGCACGATTTGATTGCATATGCAGAGTACGCCGTTAAGTATACGGAAACGTTAATTTTACCGGAAGTGGCAATTCAATTTATGTTTTCTCAATTTCTAGTTCAATTGCTTTGCTGAATACAGCCCAGTTCAACTGCCAGTTTCTCTGCACATCGAAGGTTTTACCCTCCGGTATTTTAGCACTAAGTTGAGATAAATTGTAGATTTTTATTAGCATAAAAAACTCAATTTTTTTGGTTTGCGTGAAATACCCCCTTTTGGCAGAGCCTGTTACATATATAACAATACAAACAAACAAAACACACTAAAATAATTAATTACTATTACACAATTACATATGGTGTGGTAAGGATCATCAAGTGCCTCCACTATATTGAGTATAATGTGCTAGTATCACATGAAGGACAGATATTACAGACTTTGTGTGTATCTTTAGAGCTATTATTTCACCACACTGAACTTCTTGGAGGGGAAGTTTGTCTGAAAGTGGAGGGGACCAACAGTGGTGGGGGCTTAGTCACTCCTATAATAGTGGGAGGAGTAGGGGGTGGAGCTATATTACTGTTACTGTCCTTATTGTATTTCATAAATATTCTGCCAGTAGTTATAATGAATGTATTTTATGTGTCATAGTTGCCAGGTTATGAGTATATGAAGCGATGGGGTCATAGTGCAACTGTGTTGTCATCTACTCCTACTTCAGTGAAAATACTCTTGTTTGGAGGACATACATACAAAATCTTATCAGCCACTACTCTACTCTTACTCAGTGAGTTGTTGTGATAGTGTCTTTGTTGTGGATGGTGTCTTTGCTGTGGATGGTGTCTTTGCTGTGAATGGTGTCTTTGCTGTGGATAGTGTCTTCACTAGACATTCACATTAAGTTTAAGTTCTCATTTTATGATATTATAATAGCTATTCTTTGTACTATTATATTGTTCATTCACTAGACAATCACATTAGTGTATTTATAAATGTTACAGTAAAATCATTATGATATTTTTTGTAGCAAAAGAACCATCAGATAAATGGTGGAGGTTTGCTGATTTTATCACTGGAGAAGAGTTGAGAAGCTCTTACAGATCTGATGAGACATTTGTGACTAAAGAAATTCCTGAAGGTGTCCAACATGCAGAGGAAGTCAAAGTAGCTGCAGATGGAAATGAGGAGCAAATTAAAACTAATTATTTATGAAATGTGCAGGAATGACTGGACAAAAGCATGAAATTTTTTTGGTAATTTGTTATGTCTAACTTAAGATTTTTCGATAAGTTCCAGATATTTCGCACCCATAATTTTTTTTGTCAAAGCAATTATTTTTAGGGATGAAGTTCATAAAATTAAAATTTTGAGCTGGTACACATCAATATCAAAGTATAGTATCAATACGAGGATATTAAAAGTGTCAACACGTTTACTTCATGCAATTATAGCTACAAAGATCTATACAATCCTAGTTTGCTTTCTTGCAGCCACATCTGGCACCACAACCATTTGTGCTCTTGCAACCACACTTGATAAGCTCCATCAGTCATTACTAGCTATGGCCAATCGTTCACGACATTCCCTTGAGCATGAGTCACCTTTGCCTTTGTACATCAATATGAATATACATACCCAAACAAGATCTAAGAAATTAATAACACAACTATATTAGTTGGATCTTAGTGTGAGCTATAATAGAATCCTTCAGCTTGAGAACCAACTGGCAACATCTATATGTGACATCACTAAAGAAATAGTCTTAGTTTGCCCTATTCACTTTGTCATGGACTCTTTACCATTGGTGCTCTGGATAACCTGGATCACAATCCTTCCAGTACTACAGCACAGGACTCCTTCCATGGCACAGGCATTCCACCTTATTTCAATTCCCCACTGAGTCCAATAAAGGATGTCCACAAGGTATTGCTACACTTCTCTCAACTAACTCAACAAAAATCATCAGCTTCCTGAGGAGTACACAACTGTACCAGCAGTTGTACTCAACAAAGAGAGTATTGTTGTCCCCAAAATTTCAGATCATGTCAACTCAATCTCTGGACACCTAGAAGGAGCAAAGGTTAAGGAGAAACCTTCGTTGGGGCATGGAATGGGTTGCTGTTAAAAGATGAGCTGGAGAAGGAGATGCAGTGACCTTAACCAATGGTAGAGAATGATAACTGAGCAAGATAACTTGTGCTACTGCAAATTGCAATACGACAAGGGACACTCAACGAGTGGAATGGAACTCATATGGTGGTGCTCATATTTGTCAGGGCAAATAGTGAAAAAAATTTCCTCTCTTTGTTGAGTCTCTAAAGTCAATAGTCACATGGCTTTTGCTTTTGACCATACTCACTATGCTCAATGGCTGCCAGTCCACATTCATGACTTAGAAAACCTTTCACAGTCTATTGTCAAGTAATTTCAAGACCATGGTCACTGGGTTGTTTCTAAGACTACAAATCACACAATCGACTTGTGTGTCAGTAATGACGATGACCGACAATGTGTGTATTCATGAATAGTTCAGTATGCCAGCATCGTCTTTGACCCACATAATCGTGCAGTTACAACAATCTACCTACGTGAGACTATGGGTAGACTTAGTGTGGGACTTTTTAGTAAACAACAGCATCAAAGCATCTACAAGACAAAACTGAAGCAAATGAATGAGATTCTTACGGAATGATATCAATACACAAAAATTGTTTGAGTTTCTCTCTCAGAAGATCGTGTCTGCCAATTATCCTGATGGCAAAGATTCATGTGATAGATTCACTGATGGTTGGCTGCAGTACATGTTTGATCCAAACTGTGGATACAGATATTCTTGCCATCCTTGTTGGCAAATTCCATTATTTACTTACATTAAATACTTCTGTGAATACTTGGGTGGCCTTTGGTACAGGGGAGAACTGAGTATCAACTCCACGGTATATGGAGCACTAGTGAATAAGTGAACAGAACAGGCCATCTCCAGAATCTTCAGGATGGAAGCTTGATGAGAGCACATGCATGCAGCGCATGGGTACCTGTCTGGACTACACTACCCATAGCTAGCAATGCTTGATAAGAGCAATGCATGCAGCACATGGGTACCTGTCTGGACTACACTACCAATAGCTAGCAATGCTTGATGAGAGCAATGCATGCAGCACATGGGTACCTGTCTGGACTACACTACCTACAGCTGATCCTCACTTTACTGTTGAACACAATGGCTTGAGATATAGTTAGCAGCTTTGAGAATCAGTTGAACCTTGATCAGTCAAGTTTGTTCCATTGAGCAGCATCGACACAAAGTATTTCAGGTTTGTTGGGACTGACTCTTGCTGGCAGCCATCTGGAACTGAACCATGGAAATGAAAGAATGGCAGTTTTTTTATGAAGATTTGGAAAAACATGAACGACTGAATCAAAATATTAATTTACAAAGTGAATTGTTCCCTTTAAAGTAAAGAAAAGAGTTTTCAGATGATATAAACATCACTAAAAAAATATGGAGAACAAGTTATAATTTTTAGAAGATTGACAGTTTCACTATTGAGATAATTGCGGTAAACCACAACACAAGTTATTCCAGCTGATAATGCTTAAAACAGAAGGTCCCTACACAAGAGCTGAAATATACAGATATTATGAATGTAGAAGCTACTGTACATTGTATTAAGCTCAGATGTTGAGAGCATCGTACCTCATCATTGCCTCATAAAAGCACTCGGACTTATCGTTGACACTAAGTTTGCAATTCTTTTTGACACATTTAGTACTAAATTTTCATCTTCTAAGAGCAACTCTGGTGTATGAGCAGTAACTTCAATAGCTCTCCTTTGTGAAACTGTGCGGTGGAACTATTGGCTACTGTAGTTACACAAGAAACCAGCCGCTGCCAAACACTGTTGTTTTCTAAAGCTGTCAGGGAATGCCCAGGTTAGAGATAAAGCAGCTCTAAAAACACTATTAAACTGCCCAATATAGCAAATCATATTTAGGTTGCCTCTTCTGGCAGATCTTGAAGTACTGTTTGGAAGTTCAGGAGAGGATTCACTACCTCTACGATGCAATACAGTGGTAGAGCGCCCAAAAAAAACCTCTAATGAACCGCCATTAATTTAGCTTGCTAACTGAAGGTGGGGTAGCCTCCTGTTCAAGTGTTAGATTCCACTGTAGCCTTCTCTCACAACAGGATTCTGTGAAAGCTTCAGGGATGCTTTCTAATGCCTCCAATAACACCGGTTAGGACTGGAAATTTAGGAGGCAACTGTACGAACACTCACGTGAAGTTTATTTTTAAAATGCAATCACTCACACCTGGCCCTATTGGAGTGCAGTTTATGTGGTTGAATAGCTCTTCTGTTTGCTTTATTTTGAACTATAATGAGCTGTAGTTTTAAACAAAGAATGGTGAAGACGTGCTGTACAAACAGTAGCAGTAAAACTAAGATTAGATTTTCCCCGGGAAGTGCGAGTACTGTAAGTAGGGATGGTGAAAAAATTATAAATAAACAAAAAAGATCCAACTGGTTTGAAACTTTGGACACTGCTTCAGAAAGCTTCAACCTACAGAATAAATATATAAATAAAATAAAGAAGTCAAAAATTAAAAATAATCATTTTTTTATGGTAAAAGCCGTCCTTAAAAGAGCATCTGTTCTAGAATCAAGAGCATGCAAAGCCTTAGTGTTTGGAGCGAGTCCAAGACTGACGATGAAGATTCTTTTTCAATAGCAACATCGCTCATGTGTGCATGTCACTGGCCATGTGATCCTTGTAGCTGGAAGCTCTAAATGTCTTGAACCATTAATGAAGCCAGGATTGAAGTTTCTCATGCAGCAAAGCTTGTCTTGAAACTTTATACACACTGAACACATCAACAATTCTACGAAATTTCTATGGGAGGGAGATTTAATCCCGAGCGGCAGCCTATCATTGGCAACAGTTTTAGCTTCAGTTCAGAAACGAAAAGGTCAACCACTCCAACAAAAGAAAGAGCACTAACAATGGCTATAGTCAAGCGCTGGATAGCTGAGAGCAACTGGGCCTGACATAGCTACTTGGCTTACCTGTACTGCATCAGATCATTTGACAAAATTAACCAGATGTTGTCCATGACCCGAAGCTATTTCAAGCTCTTAAATTAACTCTTCATTTTCAGTGATCTCCAAACTGATAGCATGATAGATGAACAAACAGACACGATGACTGCTATGCCCTCTCGCTCATGTGCGCTGAGGGTTTATAATATATAATTATTTTTGGCTATAGTAGCTAACATGAAAACAAATTAATATTATTTTTGCAGCGAGAAATTTCACATGGTTTCACCTTGTCTTGCACCACTTGTGCTGTTAACTCCAAGTTTAACAGTTTTTCATGCTATTATATCTCCAAATATGCTCTCTCTCTATTTTTTAGAATTAAGTATGTCTTATAATTAAATATTGTAAATGCATTTAGATTGGGGTCTAGATATTTGTTTCATGTTTGATTATTAGGTGAAGTAATTCCTGAGAAGCACAAGTTCACTGATGAGGTGACATCAGCAATATTTAATAAACAAAGCATCAGAAGAAAGATAGCCAATATTCTACTGAAAGGATTCCCTGGATCTGGCAAGACATCGTTGTTGGATCGTCTCCTGAACAAGCCACTTCGTGTGTACTATCCCTCCACTGGCATGTGTGAGAAAATTGTCATAGTTCAAATAGGCCCCTCCTCCACACATACTTCAGCTTACACCTGTGAAGACAACACATGGAAAGTCACTGACTTTGATGAGTCTGTGGTTTCTCAATTGGATAGTTACAAAGAGTTTATTCCAGGAAATGCCATAAAAAGGCCACGGCTGCAGCATTATGAATCCAGTCCATACCAGCTAGACTATTCAGGGTCTGACATTCAGTATCACGTGAGAGAAGTACTGAATAAACACAACATAAAAAATATTGCAGATTTGCAAACTAAAAATTTTCTTTACATCAGAGATACAGGTGGACAGGTGGAATTTCAAGAGAGCCTTTCTCTTCTGATTTTTGGTCCTTCTATTTTTATCTTTGTCATGAGAACTGACATTGACATTCATACAAAGAACATCATTCAGTACAGATCAGCCAATGGAGAAATTATCAACCAGTATCAATCCTCTATTTCTACAATGGATGCTCTCATTCAATTCCTTACCAGTGTTTCTGCCATACAGACTACTGAAGACAGTGTTTTCCAGGTGGATGGTGCCTCTGTGTGTCACAAACCTATGGTCTTTGTAGTAGGTACACACATTGATAAGCTTGGTTCTGAAGCTCGTGATATTCTTGACAAAATAAACAAAATGTTGCATGACATGATTCATCAAATGAAGTTTTCTCACTTAATTTGCCCAGCTGATAGTCTCTTGAAGAAAGTGATGTATGAGGTAGACAATACCAGTGAAGAAGACAAGCAGTTTCACTGTCTTCGCTCTGATATCAACCAATACATTCAAAGCAAAAGTGATTTTGAAGTCGAGTATCCAGTGAGCTACCTTTTGTTTTGCCTAGAACTTCAGAACATCAACGAAACTGTTATCTCTATCAATCGCTGCAAAACATTAGCAGCAAAATTTTACATTGACGAGAATGAGATAAAGTCTCTTTTAGATTTTTTACATTTTAGAGTAGGAATTATTCAGTACTACGATGTTGAAGGTATCTCAGATGTGGTTATCAAAGAGCCCCAAGTTCTCTTTAACAAAGTCACTCAACTGATAGTAAATACTTTTTTGTGCAGAATACCTCTACCTATGAGTCAACGAGAAAGTTTTTGCCAGAGAGGTATTTTAGAATTCTCAGCATTTGAAGGCCTCATTGGAGACAACGACCAAATGACATTGCAGCAATTTCTCAAGTTTCTTCTTCACCTTCGTGTAGCTGTTTCCTTTACAGACAACAGTGGAGTTCTCAAATATTTCATACCTTCAGTTCTGAATCATGTCAAAGAGTCTCCATCAGATACAATCAACACTGTTATTGCTCCTCTTGCTGTCACTTTCAAACTTGGTCACTGTCCTAAAGGTCTGTTTGGTATGCTCATTTCTTACCTCCTGTGTTCGGAAGGAAGCCAGGAACTCACTTTTGACTTGTTAGAAGACTGCATATATCAAGACCAGGTATCTTTACGTGTGAGTTCCTCTGAAGATGTTGACCAAATCTGCCTCAGAAGTCACATTTCTAACCAGGAAGTTAGTGTAGTTTTAGAAAACTATCATCCTGCAAATAATTCTGCAAAGTATGCCTCTAGGGAAACTACTCCTAATGAAGTCTGTAACAACATTCGAATAATGTTAGATAATTGTATTCAATTGTCGCTAAAGAAGCTTCACTACAGCTTTGACAAAGTTGGCACTGCATTTAGTTTGACATGCCCTGAGAAATGTGGCTCACTGCATGAAGTAAAGAAGGGAAAACGTTCTCTCTATATGCAATGCATTAGTCATGGCAAGCTGATAGTTCCGGAGTCTGCATGTCCGTGGTTTAATGAAGGTAAATAATAATACCTGTATAAATTTACATCAACTTATGTTATCTTGGTATGTTTGTATGTAGGCAATTGTTTAACTTTATTATTATTTCCAACAAAAGTGGATTCTGCTCATACATCAAGTAAGTTTTGAATAAATACAATATATTGTTATTATATATTGCAATTAACATAGGTAGAGCATCCAGAGGAATTGCCACTTCAGAGGATGGATTTCCATGCCAGCATGCTTCCAGCAACAACAGCCCCATTGAGGCGGCTCAGTGTCCAAGATATTCTGCAGCTGCTGCTACACCAGGTAACTGGCTAGAAGTTAGTGGTTTAAATGCTCTTCATTATTTGTTATAATTTTCAGGTCTTGAATACTTTATGATTATAATTGTATTCTGTATTCTTCTTTAGAATCCTCTACTCATTCAAAACCTTCAGTAGGCACCAGTAGTGAAGAAACTCCGTCTCAGAATGCTTCCTTAAGTGATGTCAATTCTACTCAAATGCCCAACAAAACATCCTCAAAGGATGTCAAATGTATGTCACTCTGTGTTGTATTGTGTTTTTTGATTTATTTGTTTCAATATATGTGACAGGCTCTGGGAAAACCAGGCATTTCTGGCAAACCAAAAAAAATGAGTTTTTTATGTTAATAAAAAGCTACAATTTATCTCAACTTAGTGCTAAAACACTGGAGGGTAAAACCTTTGACTCGCACAGAAACTGGCAGTTGAACTGGGCTGTATTCAGCAAAGCAATTGAACTAGAAATCGAGAAAACATAAATTGAATATCCACTTCCGGTATAATTAACGTTTCCGTATACTTAACGGCGTACTCCGCATACGCAATTAAATTGTGCAGCCGCTTTTTAACGGCAACTAACGAAGTTTTGCGTAGAGTTCTTTTTAGCTTTCAGAGCGTCTCGGAGCCTGTCTTGTCGGAATCCTTGGCTACTCTACTCAATCTAGTAGTAAACTTTCAGCCAGAGGTAAGCTGTAGATTGCATGCAATAGTCTCAAAGCTATGCCGTTTTTTTTTAGCTGCTTGTTTGAAACTCCACCCATTCCCCGTTTATTGTACCTCGAAAACGAGAGAGAATAAAAAGTAGCTTGTCTTTCCACAGCACGCTTGAGGTCTTTTAAGTTGTTTTGACATTTGAAATTTGGCATAGACTTAGAGTAAAGGTCACTAAGACTAATTCTGCAAAAAACAAAAATAGTTGAAAGAAAGAATTTTTCCGATGACTTAGTTCTGGAGCCTATATCTCAATTTCAATTTTTGCCCGAAATTCCTGGTTTTCTAAGAGCCTGTCACATATAAGTAACTATTAGCTGTTGTTTCATGAACCGGTCCCTTACCGACCGAGCGGTGAAGGAAAGGGTCTGGTCACCATCCATACAGTGTTTTGTTCTATGGGAATGTAATTAATGTATTTGTTTACTTCCTGTCAGGATGGTGTGGTCAGCTTTAAAGTGTTTGGCTAAATTGGCTTTTGCAGTGAATTGCTAAAAAAAATGGATATACCAGCATTGATTTGATCATCACAAAGTAGAGACAGCAAGAAAAATACATGCTAGCCCTAAGAAAAACCCTGAAGGCTATAATGTAGAGCAAAGAAATTCTCTGAGACAGTTGGAAGTGATACTAATAATCCCATTCCTTTATAATATATATACTTTGATTAATTTATTTGTAGCTAGCCCAGCAGCAGCATCCTTCATTCATTTCCTTTAAGGCATTATCACCATATGCCCCAATACTTAGTTTCACTCATCAGCAGATCAGATCACCATATGTCTCTAAACTGATAGAGGTGAGGAGCTTAGGAAGAGCTGATAATTGAATTTGTACAAGCTATTACTTTTTCACCTGCACAGCTGCAGCCGCGCAATTCTATTTACATACCCATCTACTTACCTGTGGGTACTTGTTAAATTACACTCAACTGGATGTAAACAAACCACACCCCATAAGCTACACATGCTAAAGTATTGTTCCCCATGAATCGAGACTATATTGCTCTATTTTTCACAGGCTTTTTTTTTTTAACAATACTGTATTCAATTAGGAAATGATAGATTTGAACAGCCATAGTGTAAAGTACACTGAAAGTGTGCAAGGGCCACTTTAATCTTTGAATATGTAGCTATTCGTACTCCTCTTTTACTTTAGAAATTTTGAGGTCTACTAATCAATATAGATAATGGGGAATATTGTATATACAAATGAACCAATTATGACACTGAAATCAACAGACCACATCTTCTACATAAAGTAATGACTTTTGAGTCTGAAGATAGTAATGTTGATATTTTTACAATTTTCTCATATGATATAACAGAGTCCTGCATTCTTAAAGTGGTGAAAGTAGTGATGCTATAATTATTATACACTTACTATAGGTGACGAATCTTTTAGAGGATCCAGCTCATATACAAGTGACAAGATATCTACTGATCTGAGATCAAGTAATAATACAAGTGGAAATGATATCAAATGTTTGATTGAATCATTGCATGATAAATATTCGTTTCAGGTCCTCCACTAATGAAAAACTTAATCGTGTTAACTTGGACTAATAAAGATGGCCAGACTGAAACTCTGAGACTGAGAGATAGGATGATTTCACAATGGCATGATGTTGGACATTTGGTGGACATAAGCGCATCTCGATTGGAAGGTATTTTTGTACATCGTCTCGGAGATGTCAGGCTGTGTTGCCAAGATGTTCTACAAGAATGGATCAGTTGTGGATCATCTGATTACCCAGCAACGTGGGAGGATCTGTTGAAAATACTGAGGAGTCTTGAACTGAATTCATGCGCAGATTCTTTAGAAAGAGCATTACAGTGCATTTGATTTCATTAGCACCAAAATTACACGTAACATGAACATTATGCTGCTTTATTGCTATACTTGCTATTAGTTATTATCTGTCAATAATTCATAGAATGCAATGATCTAAAAATTGAATAGAGAGAGAGAGAGGTGCACCGATAATTTATCGGTTTATCGGCCTACTTTTTCGATATCGGTATCGGTCGTCAACACTACCCGCCGTACCGATATAATTAACCGATAGAAAAGAATTCATACTCGCCGCGTGGACACTGAACGGATGAGTTCCACTTGCTCTTAGACAGTGTAAAGACAAAGAAACTTAACTACGATGTCTAAAAAGAGGTCGCCAATTTGGCTATACTTTGTTCCTGGCACTGAAGACTCTAGACTAGTACCATTATACTTCTAATTATGTAAAAATTAAATTTTCAAAATTCAATGAATATATCTATCGGTATCGGCCTTGATTCTAGATAAAATATCGGTTATCGGTATATCGGTAAAATCTTCTATCGGTGCACCTCTATATTATATATATATATACATATATAGTACTTATTGCATGAGTCAGAGTGTAATATGGCGAAATATTTCATGAGCAGGCTAGTTTATTTTCAGGAGCCAGAGGCGAGTGAAAATAAAGCTTGAGAGTGAAATATCTAGCCATAACACTCTGATGAGTGTAATGAGTTGTTTATTCTAACCTAGATATCTTCACTGCTGTAGTTTGTACTAGGACCTTAAGAGTTGGCTGTAGGGGTTCCCCAAACCCCCCAGCCCTTATTTTAGCAGCTGCTCTGACGGAAAGCAGAAAGTGTTGAACTTGACCAGTTGCTATAACTACAAGGGTGATGAGCTTGCACAACACAGCCTGAAATAACAGACTTCATGGTCACTTACCTAAAAAAATATCATTATGAAGATATCTAGGGTGGAATATAGTACATACATGAGTCAGAGTGTGATATGGCAAAATATTTCATGAGCAAGCCTTTGGCTCTTGAAAATAAATTAGCCGACTCATGAAATATTTCACCATATCACACTCTGACTCATGTAAAAAGTACTATATATATATATACATATCAAGTAATACATACAAAATCACTGATTTGACTGACTATACTACTTTCGTCTAGCAAGCATCTAGATTTCTATGGCTTCCTGTCATATTAGCTATGAGCTGAGCAAACCAGCAGAAGTGAAATCTTAGTTAATCAAGCAGTATACACTGTAAAAAACGAGGTGTTACATTACACCTCTTTTGGTGTTCCAACTACACTGTCTGTACTACACCCCATGGGGTGTATTGATACACCCCCAAATTAGTGTCCCGTTACACCCTTCAAACACCCTCCTAGTATACCAAATAGGGTGTACCATTACACCCCTATCACACTCATAGGAGTGTTACACTACACTCTTACAGTGTATATGAACACCAAAACACACCCTATCGGGTGTAATTCTTCGCCAATATAAAGTGTACTGCAACGCCATGTGATTATATTCAGGTATAATACAGTAAATATTATTTCACATACAATACGAGTATGAGATGACACAAAAATTGTATGTTTGTATGTTCAGGTCCAATGATGACAGTTCACTCCCTCAGTGATGTAGAGTTCTTCAATCATCCATCACAGACACACCTTAGACAATCTCTATTCACTCAGCTTCATCTAAACACAAAGAACATTGAACACATTAACTTCCATATTATTGATAAATTATTACAAAATATTACTACAGGCAACATGTCTACGTCAACTAACTGTGCAGCCCACAAAAAAATAAAAAAATAAAGCCCCTTATATAATATTGTATTATATTTACTTCTATTTTCACTATCACTCTATATGGCAGTACCTAAATGGGAATATAACGTCCACTACCACCTCAGTTTCAAATGCCACATGGCGCCGTGGTTCGCTTGACAATTACGATTATTCACTAGAATGGCGACACAGTTGTTGTTGTTGTTTTTAATACAGTTTCTCTGACATAAAGTAGTACTTCATAAAATAAAAAAAAGGCGTAAGTACCAAATATTTTCCTAACATTTTTTTCAAACAGCAGTCTGGAGCTATTGCAGGCATTAGCTCAGTTTGCTTCGGAATTGTTTGTAATGGTATAAATCTTCACTGGAAAAAAAGTTTTTAAAAATATGTGTCCATTCTTTACCGAATTGGTGGTCAGTCACCTGCCAGTAAAAGGGTTGAAGAACACACGATTTTGCCTCACGATTTTGCCTCAGAACACTTAAAACATAAGCCCCACTTGGTAAACTTAAGGATTGGACGTGGTAAACCAATCCTGAGTTACAGTGTGAAGCAAGGGAACCCTTTACCTCAATACAGATAGTACTTTTTGATATTGCAAATTTAATTCACTCCTATCTATCCCACCTATAGATACATGTCTGTCCCACTGTCTTTCCCATCCCGGACACACATGCATGTGTAGGTGGAATAGATGGACATCCCATGGAACCCCAAGGTCCCGGGGACAATGGGATGGGTCGGACAATTTCTGGCATTTCCAGACATTTATGGAGTGAATTTACATTCCCTATTACACTTATATAAAACTTACTTAGCAAGTCCTTTGAAGCTTGTGTATAGATTACGCCTTGATACAAAACCTTTTACCTGCATACACACATGAAAATGGTTACTAAATTAATATTAACTATTATCATTGTCCAACAAAAATGAAAGGTTATGTATACTATGGGAACAGAAACCCTTTGACATCAAATTTCGGTCTAATTCTTAAGTACCTGATCAAATTCAAATTGGAAGATCATGTCAGATAAATTTTGGCACTAGCTATTGTGGTATGTACTTTCATAAGTACATGTCAGGCCAAAATTATAAATGTCCTTTCAAAGTCATGGTGAAAGGGTATAACATCAGATAGACTCTGGTCCGTTATTTGCAGCATTAAAGGAACCCCTAGATTATGCATGTACAGCGAGGACATTAATGGCATTAGGATATAAATAGGTAAAGGGTTCATTCTAGAAAATGATTAGCAGTATACTCGAGCCTCTCTGTGTTCTGAGTAATGGACACCATCAACCAGACACAAGCTTGTGTGATTTGTGGTAAGGGGACATCAATATAGTGAGTCTATTAAAATGACTTGTAGTTTGTTATGGACCCCCCTCTGTTCCAGACTGACATGCACAAGTTACACATGACTTTAAAAATAATAAAATAACAGTTAAAATAGTACTACAGACTCAGTGGATTTGTAAACTTAAAGCACTCAAAACTCTCTCTCTTAAAGTAAACACCAATAAGTTCAGCAAGAAAATAACTCAGAATCTCATCTCTGCCAACCCATTTCATTAACCCTTTACCAAATTACCAACATGAAATCCATTACACACCCTTTACCCTAAGCACAATAAACCTTTTACTGTTTCCATGGTAGGCCCCAAAAAAGATTAAAGTTGCTTAAATCCTATATCAAATTTTATAGGACTCATTATTATTCCTGTTGTAAGTATGAAACCCCTTACCTAATCTTCATCACAAATAAGAATTTTCAATACTTCACTTCTTTAACATCACCCTACATACAAATTGTTATACATATGCTTAACCCTCTACTAAAAGAGGTATTTCTAGCTCAGCACAACAGGTGGAGAAATATTCCTCTAACGGAAATATTCCTCTAACGGAAACAAAACTAAATAATACTATTTATTCAGTACAATAAAATTATTGGGGAGAAAGAGGGAGGGGCTAAAAAATAAGGGATGCCACATCACTTCTTGCAGGGAAATACCAATTTCAGCAAAGTCACATTACCTCCACTGCTCATATAAATACCCTACAAATTTTAAAACACACAACTACTCCCAATGGTATACCAATATTTCTTAATCAATATTATTTCATTAGAGAAAAAAGTACTGAATAACCTCACAACTGCAAATAAAAAAGAATAACTTGCAAATCTTTTACAATTACTGGTCAAAATTGCTGCTACTTACAACTGCTTCATAGAATATAGAATTTTACAATTCCAAATTGAGTTAGTCTAATATCGAGACCATTCACCTTTTTTGTGAGACCGGCACAGTGCTGCAAATGATATTATTTTAGTTTCTAATTTGTGCTATGTAGTACAGATTGCTTGGAACTCTGATATTGTGTTAGTTCACCTAGTCTGGTGTTGCCGACACTTTACCTACTTTTAATATGGTGCGGGGGAGGAGGAAAGGGTCTGGGGACTCTAGTACCAAACCAGTTTGAAATAAGTTTTTGCGCATGCACTAATTAAGCCCAACTGTGGACACTCTGGTAGTCTTGCGGTCTATTATTCAAGAAACATATCAGAAGGCGCTTGTATTGCATGGTAAGAATTTACCCTTGTACACAGGGTCTAGTTGAATTAACCTAGTCTCTATGAAACAAAAAAAAAAAGATACACTGTTTATCAATGAATCTGTCAAGGGACCCGTTCTGGGGGTGAGTTCAGTTTGGTATACAGCAAAATACTAACACATACATATAATGTATAGACAATTGGATTATCAGGGTCTGTGGACAACTTCATACGTACCAGCTCTAGAAATGGCTATACCCCAAACCTTTAGCAATTGACTGTCACTACCGTTGTACAGCTTCAGGTTACTTTTATCAAACTATCTGGCTGGTAAGTTATGGTGAAATCTCTTCAACCGTTATTGAGACGAAGTATACAACCACTGTGGTGAATGTTTTAAATTGGTGGTTAGCACCAGAATCTGATCATTGGTACTTGAGTCCCCAGACCCTTTCCTCCACCCAGGCACAATATTTAAAAAGGTAAGGGTCGGCAACACCAGACTATAGTTCACCTTGGGTCTCAAAAAGTTAGGTAAAGGGTCTATACATAACTCCTACACAATGGGTTTCATAATATCAACATTAAAATTCTTGTCTGCTATATCAATTAAACACAGCTGCTAGCTGCTGGCAGAAATATTGTATTTCTTATACCTAGCCCTACCCCCACCCCTTCCCTATAAATTAATATTTATGCCGTCCAATGCCTGCCACTAGTTTAGCTACACCTATAAAACAATGACTTCTCCTTTCCCCACCTCACTTACTTGCAGCATTTCGTGGTTACGGTACCAATTGGCACATTTTGAATGTGAATGTAGTTTTTAGATCAAATGAACCGCCAAATTCCTTACGTACACAGTATTATTAGCAAGTGCGCTTTCTCACGTGATAACGTCAGAAACCTTTTACCCTATTAAGAAATATGTAATTCAATCTACCCTTTACCGATTTTATGAAGATCAGTCTTGAAAATGTAGACGTGTATAGTAGTGCTCAAATAAACTTGTGGGGATAGACCTCGGGATAGACGAATGTGTGAATCACTTTTCTGCCTACTGTTGTATTCATACAAACATTATTGTAAGTTACAACCTTAATAAGCTAGCACCCGCGGGCGGGGTTCATTATCCATTATTCCAATTTTGGAGCAGACACTATGAATCTGCCATGGTAGGAGAGTATTCTTGGAGGATTTGCAGTACACTGCAGGGTTTCATCCAGAAATTTTTTGGGGGGGGGGTCGAAATTAAAGTGGAGTAAGTAATAATTTTAAGTACTGGTAATACTTTTTGCTATCCAAATCATAGCGACAGTAGAAATCAGAATCGTTTTCAAAATAGGCTTCAATTTTCTTCACTATCAAAACTAATGGCTATAGCTATAGAAGGGCCAGCACTTGACCAAGGTAATTTTGATGCTGTGCTGTAAACAATTTAATTCTGAGTAGGTAAAATAAGTGGGGGGGATACCCCCCTTTTCTCCCCCCCCCCTCCTGGATGAAACCCTGCACTATGTGTGGTTCAGCACATTCATGTCGCTCCCTCCAAACAAGTGCTACAAGCTAGCAAAAAAAGAGCTAGCAAAGTGCTAAAAACTAGCAAGAGGCAGCAAAACCACACCCATGCCATTTTGGATTAGGTTATGTCGCATAAATAATGGCAATAATCACATTTTTCATGTGGTGACTTTCATACGAGTATGGTGCGTCGTTAAAAGGAGCACAGTCAGTAACTGTAAGGCCAGTGCATGTTTCAGATCAGGGTTTCCCCCTATATTTAGACCAGAAAGATTAACACTGGCGTAATTAAATGAAATATAATTTTACCTTTGTAACAACCACACTTGGGGGTTGGTTATGGTAACATGATTATTATGATTACAGTATGATTGTGAAACGTTGATTATGATTATATATAATTATGATTATTTGTCAGAAAAATAGGGATTGTTACAACAAAAAAAAAAGTTTTTTCAAACAGTTCGTTTGATAGACGTCATCTTTCTGGTCTAAATATTTTCCCAGTGTAGATACTGGAGAATGGAGGTAGTTGCAGGCTACGTATATTAGTGGTCTTAAGTTCAGCTGCTATAACTCTGTTTATTCTAATTACAGCTAACACTTGCTGTGTTTTACTTTACTGCTAATATTACCAGTAATGGGTTTGATTGCGATGATTACACCCACAATTTGCCACATGATTTTGATTATGATTACGATTATGAAATAACTTATCTATTACGATTGTAATCATAATCAACCCCAACTCTGAAGCAACCATAAATTACAAATGTTATTCACCAATAGTTCTCTCCTCACCAATAGTTCTCTCCCAGGCAATGGATATATTTCTCTGCTGTTCTTATTGTTTTGTTATAGTACTATGAGGGAATATATTATATATTAATGCAGCGTGGCACTTCTAGAGTGGTAATAGCTTCATTGCAGAGGCCAATGCCAATGATGAAGTAGATGGTGCTGATTCACAGTTGAAAAGGAGGAATGACTGCTGAAGACAGTGAACTAATTCTTCCAAGGTACTACTGCTGGGCTATAACTAGAGTACAATAATCTATTACCATTAGCTAGTTCAATATAATCATTGGGTAACTGCAGAATATCACAAATTATTTGGACCATATGCACGAGTGCCAGTATGATTATAAAATACGCAATAGAAAAGTGTGGGCTTATGCGCTGTGGTTTTTGGTTATAACCGGAAACGAGTGAGTTACCTGACAGGCTTTTCTATTCCGTATCTATCTTGTACCACGTGCGTCGTCCTTAGAAACAATGTTTTTGCCACGCAGTTCAAAAAGTGTGTTATGCCGCTACTTAACCAACACTTTTTGACCATTACAAGTGATGTGACATGTGAGTGCTAATGTGCCAAACAACAAGTGATATTCTATGGTGTCCGATATTAAACTTTTTGTTGTGTGCCTTACGGAGACGCAATAACCGTAAAAAATTTGCTCAAGGGGGTGCAATAACCCACCACAAACTTGATCCCTGTGTACTGCGGAATATTACCACATGTTTTATCATTTCAAGAATTCAAACAGTTCCTATTGAACTACACGTATTTGTGTTACTTAGAAAGGGATTCATACAGGATTCGTTCAAAAAGATTTTTAGGGAGGGGAGATCTTGGGCTTTGGAGGAGGACACTTTTACTAATTCTATTAGAGAGCACTTCAGTTTGGGGGGAGGGGGTAACGTTGGCTTGGGTGGGATCCCACCCACCCCCCCTCATAGTACATGAAATTGTTTAACCATGGCAACTTCCGGGCGTATTGTCTGATGACTGCCCCGTATTCCTCAAGTTTCGGTCCTCAACAATAATTATTTTATGTCATGGTTTGATTAATTCACATCATATTGATTGTCCGTATCTACCTGAAAATATCGGCTACCAGTATATCGGCTAAATTGCCTAACATGATGACACTATCCCTCTGTATGAATACCTTGGTTGTAAAGCATTAAAGATGCATTCTCCCTCAGTCTAATTTTTTTCCATGAGGCCTAATATGCAGTATACATACATATGTAGTATAGTTTTTTTTTTAATGTAAATTTTGTCCATTCTTGAATTTTGTACATAAATTATTCAGGTAATGCCATGATCACTAACTTTTTTCATTGGTACTTTATTTTATTTGTGTACTAGGATTGCTGTGGTCCATATGGCAGATGAGCAAGAACAGCACATTGAAGTAAGTTTATGGGCAACCATATTGGTCTCCTCATGTTGATCTTGCTCATTGGCATGAGGTGTACATCAAGAACCAGTAGTTGCACTATATAATTGCTGTCTATCCAGCAGTATTGCCAATAGTACATACATATGTTTAGTTGTGTCAGGATATATTGCTAAATACCTTGCAACCCTTTCGTTCCGAACTTAATTTTTACCGTGAGGTCGTTGATTTCAGGTAACTCGAAAAGCACTTTTAAAAAAATTTTTTTGGTGAAAACTATTTTCGAAGCTTCTGTAATGCCTTGGGCACCTATAATCTGAATTTTGAGGTTCTAGCTCACTGTAACAATTTTTTTTTTAATCGTCAATGCTAATCCCGGAATGAAAGGGTTGAATAGTTTTGATCATGTCTTGCTATGTATGTTCTCCACATTTGTCACAAAAAATCCTCACTACATGTGTACATTCTTGAAGTTTATCTTGATTGAGCTCTACTTGCCACTTGCTAACATACTGCCACACATTTGCACGTAGTGTGTCGGTGTGGTTCAGTGGTGTGCTTCATTTTGAGTGTGTAGATATTTGTTTTCGAAAGTGTGATTATGGTTTGTTTGTTTAAGCCAGAAATAACACATAGAGATAAGATGGTACTTTTACGTGTTATTAAATTAATATAGGAGTGTAAAAGAATGAGCTGACAATTCTTTTGAATAGCACAGTATGCTTCAGTAAGGCTACTCGGATCCACATATGTACATATTTAGCTGATCTCAGCTATGCCTCCTAGCGTGTTTTTTTTTTTGTTGTTGTTGTAGTTGTTTAGTGTTTTTTTTTGTGTTTTTTTTTTTTTAGAGTTCTTGTACTCAACGACAAAGTGTATATTTATTATCCAAATTAGCTTTGCACATATGGTATTCTAGTTCTACATAATTGGACTGTCAGTTGCACATGCTTTACATATCCACGTGCACCTTGGGGGCATTATTTAGAATTGGTTGGCACATCGTTACAAATATTTTTGCTAGTATGTTTGTTGTTGGTTTCTTTTTCCATGATACATTCCTCAATCACATCATCCACCACTCTTGAGCATAGATCTCTCTGTCTTCAGTGATAGATGACAGAGCCCAGATAGGATTACTTTGATGCTGTGGCCTATACGTGCTGCTTATGGGTGCTGTCCGGAACAGTCTTAATTAGCTGTGTCAAGTTCTGTTCTATCAATCAACTTCCGCGTACAATGCAGCTGATTATCAAGTTGGAGCTTATTTTTCTGTGTTACATGAGTGTTGTCCAGTATCAACTTTGAAAGTCTCCTTGGAATCACCTTCACCTTCTTCTCCAGTAGAAGTGGTACAGTAAGAAGTACTAGGCAGGTACCACCGAAATGTCGTCAATTGTCCCATGGCACCATGGTGGGACCATAGAAGGGTTCAATTGGATGTTCATGGCGAGCTTCAATTAGAAACTTACAGCTGGGAAACCCTATCTTGTGTTTGAATAGCTATGCTAGCCACCCTCGATATGCCCCTTTCCCGAACACCAAAATTATTCTATTACTAATTTATGCATCTCGCTTGTACAAGTCGAATAGACATAATGGAGTTTGAAACAAACACCATGAAAAAGTTTGTGCCTCCTTACATGCCCGTGGACATTTTTACAGCTTAGACATTTTGTACTGGATGGGAGAAGTTGTGTAGGTAGGAGAAATTGTTACTGTCGCTTTACTTAATTCTGCTGGTAAAAAAGAAATTCTGCTAGTGAGTGTATGTTATGTGTGATTTCGTTTCATACATGGGGGAGAGGGAGGTCCCCCCCCCACACACACACACACAAAAACACATACACAAACACACACACAAACACGCACCAAATGATAAAAAGAAACTTGTATGAAATCCTGCTAAGTGACCGCAGCAGCTGAATGCGTGACAACTCATTAAATGTGACCGTCTACAGGAAAATTGGGCACGACGCGGGCCCTATCAAAACAAATTTTGTGCACTTACACATTCGTCTTCATCAGTACAATGAGCTCTCTGAATTTTAAAACTGTTGCTTCAGCCGTTGTCGATATATGCACCCTAATCATTACCTTCCATCCCCTTCCCTCCCTCCCTCCTCCAGCCACAAACAGCATTGGACATGATTTATGGTGAAACATCACATTACGGAATTGTATATATTTATATTGCAGCCTTATTTTTTTCTTAAATATTTCCACATCATGCGAGTTGTATGCTTGTTATTGAACTCTCGAAGTAGCATGCGCGTAGCGAGTAAATTCAAAGAAAATTGTATTGTAACCAGTTGAGAAAAAATATCAAAGCAGCAATAAATCACTGATCACACTCTCAGACTCGTGCTATAAGTATTATATATAATGTGTGTGTGTGTGTGTATGTATGTTAAATGCTTGATACGGATCATGATATTCTCCCATAGCTATTGTGTGTAGCTTTTCTGATATTTCAATATGGATATGTTTTATAAACTTGTCCGTAGGCTATTGCAATGTTTCAAGTGGGAAGCGTGCTTGGAAAAGAAAGGCAGTATAAATGAAGTCAATGAATGGAAAAGAAGGCTAACCCTCAGGACTCATGATTACCAACCAAGTGCTTTAACATGTACCACCCTTTCACCTGTCATAGTAACTATTTATTTTATTTTTGAATCATTACCACTGATGAAGGCTACAGTCCGTAGCTGAAACATTTGGTTTTTTAACTTTTTTGTGTTTTTTGGTCAGCGATTATCTCTAAATATAATAATATGTCTACAATACCTGATCGCATAGGATTTTACAGATTTATGCAGTATACTCTTGTTGTTACGTTCTTCAAACATTCTAATATACTTATTTCACTCCTTGGTCATGAAATACTGCCTGGCATTTCACTCGCTAGCTGTATTGCACTCACCATTGGCTCGTGAAAATATAGCATACAAGTAAATATTCCATTCATGCAACTAATAGTAATGTGTTTATTTATAACTGGTTATATTTAAAATTCATTGACTTCACACACTATGTACATATGTACAGTAATGTAGTAAAGCATTTAATGGCAATTGTTTAATATTGGGATATTGCAGAAATATTCAAGCAAAAATGTTCTGGGTGCAATAAATATTATACATCTAACTGTTAGCTATGTATTAAATTTTACCGACGTTTTATGTTTTATGTTATGTAGTGCAGTCCACTCTGAAGTTGTCTTGCCTGAAGTCATCAGTGATTACAGAAATTCACAGATTCCACTAAGTACTTTTCCATTCACTTCTGAACTGTCTATGCCGAGCTTTTTTTAAAGAATCATTCTAGTTTTTATGTAAAATAATTTATTATTTTCAAACGTTATCATTCATTTTTAATAGCCGATATATATGTACACAGTAAAGCTGTATGAATCATTGGGTACAAAATAAAAGAAAAAAAGAAAAACAACAACAACAATACAATGGTATTTATGATAATAAAATCAAATTGCTGCAGATATTAATTACAGTGTATGGAGTTAATTCTAAGACTGAAGAATGCACAAAATGTACTTTTATTATAAATGCTCACATAATAGGCTGGGCTTACCTACTACAGCTAACTTTCTGTTCATCTATTTTGAATAAAGCTCCAATTACCAAGCTTTCTAAATTGAATATCATCCAAACTAAGCAAGTATATTATAACTTGCAATTTTGCCAACAAAAACATTCAATCAATGTTTACAGTACGTTCTGGTCAGTAGTTTACTTGTAATATAAATTTGTAAGTACAATCACAACTAATTACACATCGGATAAATGAAATTACATATCCTTTCGAATTCAGTGCTGCAAAGTACAAATCCTCATTACATCTGGCTTTATTATTGTTGTTGTGTTAGGTATATTGATGTTGCATATTGAAATGGCCCAAGTGGGATGAAAAAGAGGGAAAGGATAGTCTGGTTATAATACACAAGACTAATAATTGGGATAAAGAGTTTGATGATGATACAATTGAATGCAATGGTATTTATAACAATAATTAACTCTGTCAATGGCTTGGGCTCCCTATGCTTTATTGTTAATAAAATAATAATCATTATGTAATAAGTAGTCAAAACAGTTTGCTACAAGCTTGACAGACTACAGTAGTTCACAGGCTCACAGGAGAGAGTGTCACAAATTGTGCAGTGAGTGATTATGTCTATTGTTAGCAATTCATGGCATGTGAGGTCTTCTTATTCATGACAATGTACAACAATTTTATGTATGTACTATTAATGCATTACTATAAAAACAAACAAACAAAACGAATACCAAACACCTTATCGTACAAACAAACCACTCTGTCCAAGATACTTCATAATCAATGAGTTGGTCTCTCAATGGAAGATTTACCATTCAGAAGGCCAGTGCATCAAAATAGGGATTCATTTTTATTCTGTTTATAATAATATGCCGCAGAATTTTATGTCTACCAATATTAAACCATTCGATCGCATATCTAAATTGGGAGTGTATTAGCTAAAAAAATATAAAATAAATAATATGCAGGGGCTTGGTTGCAGGCTCTCCCTATCTCCTCCGTTGGCCTCCGTTTAGACAATAGCTGTCGGCCTGAGACTCGGCACTGCCATCTGTGCCCCCCATCATTGCCAGTTCTGCGGTGCTGAGGTCTCCTCACTCGGCCTTCATGGACTGTGTTGCCGGAAAAGCGAGGGAAGGCATTCTCGACACGCATCCCTTAATGATATCATAAAGCGTTCGCTTTCCACAGTTGGGATCCCTTCGAGGCTCGAACCCCCTGGCCTTTCATGCTCAGATGGCCAAAGACCAGATGGCATGACCCTAGTACCTTGGAGTTCAGGTCATCCTCTGGTCTGGGATGCAACATGTCCTGATACTTTTGCTTCCTCATATGAAAGTCGGGCCACCTTGGAGGCTGGAGGTGTTGCATCCAGGAAGTCTGCCAAGTATGCACATCTGGCACCTCAGTTTATTATACAGCCTGTCGCCATAAGAGACCTCAGGCGCTATAGGGCCCTCTACCCTATCTTTTCTAGAGAAGTTAGGCAGACGCATCCACTTGGCCACGGGAGACCCCCGCTCTACACAGTTCCTCCTTCAGCGGCTGTCAGTAGAGTGGTACAACAGGGAAATACGGCAGCACAGGCAACTAACTTATTCATCATATTTAATAAATAAATTTACCATTATCCTTTATTTACTCATTTCTTAATTCATTTATTAATTTATAATAATAATAATAATAATATGCAATTTTAAATAACATTTCTTATAATAAAATCAGTCTCTGTATAAAATTAAATAAGTCAACAGTATATAAGATAAATATAACAATATCAAAATTGTGTGTTAGTTAATTTAGAAGACAATTATCTTCTTCACTGATGCCTTTTCTCCATAGAGCACATCCTGCAAGTAGAACATAAACGGGAAAACAAATATTAAAAATTTTAAATTTAAATGACATCATCAGGGATCTTGTGCATGTATGTGAATGTGTGTTGGTGCATGTGTGTGCGAGGGAGCATTGGGTCAAATCAAAGTTTTAGTAGTTAGTTAAAAAAAATCTCTCACCATTTCCTCAAAAATGTCATCATGGACCAGAGCTGTCTCATTTCAAAGACAGGTGTGACATCAGACCTGGGGTAACCCCACCACAGCACAGCACAGCATACTGGCTCCCTATGTTTAAAGCAACGATACATCATAACTATCAATGTCTCTTTCAGGAGATAAAGGGTACCCAAAATAGTATTTGCATCCTACCCCTTCCTCTTCCCATGGCTTCATTATACGAGCAGCAAAATCCAAAATCAGTAATAATGTAAGGCCAAGAAACGTGATGCGTAAATTATTCTTCCCAGTGACCTATCTTTATCTTCTATTATTTTGATGCAAATATTGTTTTAACAACGAGAGTCAATTTCAGGGTGTTCCCCTAGTTTGATTCCTTAGGACTTGCAGTATGTTAATAAGCTCATTTTTTTTTAAAGAGAAAACTGCTGAGAAGTACTTTCTTGCTATTAGTTTTGGGTCCATCCTTAAAATGGCTGGACTATTCTAGTGATTATGGCAAAAATAAGCCTTCTCCTCTGCAACCCCTCTCTCTTCCTCCCCCCCTTAAAAATTCACATCTCATTGTTAAAATTAGTTGTTGAGAGAGCAATTGAATGAATGACTGTGAGCTGGGCCAAAACTAGACTCCACGTTCTAATTTTGAGTCAGCAGTGTGTTAATGGTAACCCTTTTGTTCCACTTTGTCCACACCATAGTTCAATATAGGCAGGCAGGGAAGAAGGAAAAAAAAAAGAGAAAAAAAGAAAAGAAAAGAAAAGAAGGTCAGAAAAAAGGATGATAGATAAGGAACCCCAAACTCACTTGACTATCCCATCTGAGGAGCCAGTTGCTATGACATTATCCTTGTTCCAGCCAAACAACTGAACACACACACACACACACACACACAGATATAGTTTAGATTATATTATGACATTCATCATATGCACACACAAACACATGCATGTACACACCTCAGAAGAGGTGTCTGTTATGGCTTGAAAAAATATGGGGTTGACAACAGGAATTAAATACTTCTGTGGTGTTCTAGTGTTTGGGTAGTCCTACTCCTACTACTGTCTCATCAATATGTAGCACAACCACAACATCTTATCTCCAACCAAATTAACCACACTACTAACAACAAACCAGCCAACCATGTCCTTGAAGGTATGTACATAACTTGCAGTGATGATGCTAGTGAAGTGATATGTATATGACCTGATTGTGTTATGGTACCTTACAAACACACTCACATACTTACACACACATGTACACACTTGACTTGACTTGACTTCCACTGCGAATGATTGGTCACCTGGCCTCCCAAGATAGGGGGGAGCAGGACAGCCATACTCACAGCACATCACTGGCACAAGCTCAAGATTTTATACCAATATCTGGTCAGCCAGCAACCAGCACTGAGCTGCAGGATAGACTGCACCACTTCTCGTGCAGATGGAAAAGCTAGGATGGATGCAAACCCTCCGTAGCTGGAACAGACTGGAATTGGGTCCATGTGGCACCATGAGGCAATGCCCTGGTCTTGTACCCACCTACTCCAGTGTGCTTGGTTGGACCATGCTTAGTCTGGAACCTCCCCTCAGACCTGTTCACCATGGGTGACCCTACAAAGGAATACTAGATTCCAAGGTAACATAGCTCCGAGGTTCATTGGTACACTCAAGTCCCTCCACCACGACAAGGTGATGGCCCAATGTACACACACACACACACACACACACACACACACACCAATCCTTTAGGACAAAAACAGCAATAAAGAGGAGTGAAGGGAAGGGGGGGGGGGGGGGGAGGGGAGAATTAAAGAAATAGTGATCTGCTATGGGAACTTTCTTTTGACCCGTACTGTAGCTTGAAACAGATTCACATAATAGATCAAACTAGACAGCTAGTTTTAAATAACAGATAAATAACTATATCCAATAAAAGAAATTTTATTTTAAATTAAGTCTAGTCTGGTCGGTGAAAAGGCCCCATCTCCAGAAACTATGCACATGAACACTCATCCACCTGCACGGACTGTACTAGTGGAGACAACATGTCCGGCTCTCACACAGCACCAAACACATAGACTAGGTTACCAGACAAATGCCAGGTCCCTAAAGTCTAGGTTATGCCCCACACATACATAAGGTGACCTACACACATTACTTCCATGCACTTTTTAAAGAGTCAGGATTCATCGGTGCAAGTTGGGTTCATGGTTGCCAAGCTTTAATTAGTGATAGGAATGTGTTTAAGTTGGTGCTACCAGCACTACAAGCCCTACCTTAGTTCCTTACATAGCAACTACGCCCTCATCAAGTTACCGGACTGCCTGTCGATGAGGATGAGTTCCGAGATGAACTAGCAAAAGCGCTGCCAATCCGCTACAATTTCTGAGAAGAACTAGGGCAGGCTCACTAACTTAGATAAAGTCGTGCTCCCACTCTCTATTTCTCTCCCCTAACTTAACGAAGGTAACCCACATACTTTGCATCCCTGTGTCCAAAGAGTTGAAAATATGATTATGTATTCTTTTAGTGCAATTTGAAGACAATTGGCTAGACCAATTTATTAAAAAAATTTAATTGGCTATCATGCTCATGTCAATATACCAGGAATTTAGACAGTGCTATTGTTTTCATTTCATTGATCCATGATGTTATATTCATTAGGCACAAGATATAGTATTACTTATAGTAAGATATTTCATGGTGAAGGTGGACACATAATGATGCCTTGTTATCCTAAAAGTATAGGACATGCCCAAATGCTCTACACACTCTCTGACTCCATGGTGGATTAATGATACCAGGAAATGATGTTCACTGCTATGCTATGTTGCCCATTCATATATCTGCAAAGTCACCAAAACAATGTATTCTAAATATAAGATGTAGAATTATGAAAGTGGTTAATACATGTACATGTGAGTAATACAGCTGATGACAGTTCTCTTATACTACAACTAACAGCTGCATTTTTTTTAAACTTTTTGTGTCATGTAGTGATGCTGCATTTAGTTCAAACACAAACACACACACACACACACAAAAAAAAAAGAGAAAAAAAAAAGAGAGAGACCACCAATATTAATCAACAATATCCACCATCACTACCCACAAGTGGTATCATACAAATACCATAGCCACATTCCAACAAAAAGTAATCAAGTCCTTTTTACATGTGTCAATTGAGAGTATGTTTTGCTTACTCACAAATAACTTACAGAAGTAGTCATAAATTTCAGAAATTTTCATATTAAATTAGCACTGGGTAACTTTGTAGTATTGTCCTTGTTAAAACAAATGAGTAATTGCATGTGGTGTTCGGATACTGTAGTGAAATTTACACAAAGTGTAGCCTCTTTTAGTTAACATCTCTAAGATGAAATCATTCATGTATCCGTGTACCCACCTCAGTCTAAGATGTGTACACTGATGACATGAAGATGAGAAGTGCACCAGCAGATCATAGACAACAGCAACAATAACTGTCATAATGCAATGTTTACACACATTCACGTGTCTCCACAATGAGTTCTTGAAATGAATAATACCAACACAATTTCCAATTTGTATTAACCACACTGTTTCCAGCATACACACAAACGCAACACATCTTGCCTGCCTCGTGCCACATACACACACACACACACACACACACAATGGCAGCATTATACACTGCTTTGGTTGTTATGGTGCATCACTGCTACTGAATTAGACCACCGACTTGACCCAACCGATGACTAAATAAACTGATGATAGCTACCTTTGACTGGGTTGTAAATTCCAGCCGTTTGACTCGCCTTCAGAATTAGTTCAAGTGTATGTATACAATTTACGAATAAATATTATTAATAGTAAATTACAAGAACAACATCAAAGGCAGTCGGTGAGCGCAAAACAACTAGTAGAGGTAGTAACCTTCCAAAATGAGAGA